>VAOZ01076236.1_pt1 | contig 74012 bp, 73 predicted proteins | sample 3394041 | NCBI WGS metagenome assembly VAOZ01 (sample SAMN08290431, study PRJNA428436) | hydrothermal vent metagenome | isolation source: Deep-sea hydrothermal vent chimney | place: Indian Ocean: Southwest Indian Ridge
CTAGACATATATATTTATATTATTTTCTCTTCTTACCCCTTCGTCTAATTATTAAACGATTAGAACGTTTCTTCCTTCTAGTCTTAACTCCTAAAGCGGGTTTACCCCATTTAGTCTTAGGATGTTTCAAACCAATTGACTGATTGCCTTCACCTCCACCGTGAGGATGATCAACTGGATTCATAGCGGTACCTCTAACGGTAGGGCGAATTCCTAAATGACGACTACGACCAGCTTTACCTAAAGATATATGACGATGGTCTGGATTACTAACCCGACCAACTGTACATAAACATTCCTTTCTTACCAAACGAATTTCTCCTGAAGGCATTTTTAACTGAGCATATTTTCCTTCCACGCCCATGACGTATATTACATTACCAGCTCCTCTAGCCATTTTAGCTCCTTGACCTGGTTCTAGCTCAACACAACTTACTGCCATACCAGTAGGAATAAACTGTAGAGGTAAAGCATTACCAGTCTTAATTTCAATCAATTCTTGCGAACTCATTATCTGGTCATTAACAGCTAGATCAACTGGAGCAATAATATATCTCTTAGCCCCATCAGCATAATGCAGTAAAGCTAAACGAGCTCCTCGGTTAGGATCATATTCAATGGTCGCTACTGTAGCGGGTATTTTAAACTTATTCCGTTTAAAATCAATAAGACGAGTATGCCGTTTCGCTCCACCACCACGATGTCGTACGGTAATCTTACCTTGAGCATTACGTCCACCGCGTCGTTTTCTAGCTATAACTAATCTCTTCTCAGGAGAAGATTTAGTTATATCTTTAAAATCATCAAAAGTTGCTTCACGTCGTCCCGGAGTATTCGCTTTTACCTTTTTAATACCCATATATAATCAATTATCCATTACTACTAATTATAATTATTAGTTAAACTTATTATTAGACTCCTTCGTAAATTTTGATACTCTCACCCTTTTTCAAGGTAACAATAGCCTTGCGCCAATCTTTTCTCTGACCCTTAATACCTTTGCTAATTACTCTTTTCCCAGAAACATTCATAATATTTACCTTTATGGGTTTAACTCCATAAACTGCTTCTACGGCTTGAGCTACCGCAATTTTATTAGCCTGGTTCCCTACTACAAAAATATATTTACCAAGAGCATTAAGATGAGTTCCTTTTTCAGTAATGACTGGCCTAATTAAAATCTTATAAGCTAAGTTAAAATTGGTGTTTTGAACTAAAGTTTTATTATTATCAGAGGTTTTAGAATCTGAAGTTTTAGAACTTTTAGTCTTAGAACGGGGTGCAGGAGTTTCATATAACTCTTGCATAGTTGGCTTCTTAGTAGGAGCCTCTGCTGAGTTAGCCTTAGATTTAAGCTTATCTGAGGATTTATCTTCCTTATTAGTTTTTCTAGTGCCAAATAAAGCCATATTTTTAATTAAGAATAATTCTTCTCTAATATTTTAATGCTTTGTTCACTTAATAATAAATTCTTATAATTAAGCAAATCTAACAAATTGATATTCTCTACATTAATTAACTTAACCCCACTCAAATTACGACCAGAATACAGGGTTTTTTTATTCCCGTTGTTAATAATGAGAAAATTACGCCGATTATTTTTTAAAACTTTAGTTTCTATATTTACTAATAAATCATGAAAATTCTTAGTTTTATATTCGGAAAAATCTATATTTTCTAAAACTACCATAGTCTTAGACAGTACTTTATCAGATAATACCATAAATAAAGCCTTCTGTTTCATCTTTTGATTTATTTTTTGTTTAAAATTACGATCTTTAGTCGGACCAAAAGTTACTCCACCAGCTCGCCAAATTGGTGAACGGCTGGATCCAGCTCTAGCTCGTCCCGTGCCTTTTTGTTTCCAAGGCTTTTTACCACCACCAGAAACTTCGCTACGATCTTTGGTGTGCGCTAATACTTGGCGACTATTAGCTCGTTGAGCCACCACCGCTTGATGTAGTAATTCATGATTAATTCCGAGACCAAAAATCTTATCAGATAGTTCTAAATCTTTTACCGCTTCAGCTTTTTGATTGTAAACTTTTATCTTTAAGGGCATAGAATTTTTAATTCTTAATCATCTCAATTTTATTTTTTTTGATCGGTTGAAACTGAAACAAAAGTTTTAGACTCTTTAGCCTCTACTTCTAGCTTCGGACTCATTTTTTTTTCTACTTTCTCCTCTACCTTTTTCTCTTCTTTAGAACTATTTTTATCTGTTTTAACTTCTTCTTGGACTTTAATCTCTGTTATTTTAGATTCAGGAGCGATTTCTGACTTAGAAATCTGAGTTTCTTTAATTACTTCAGATTCTACCGACTTAACTTGTTTAATTAGATTAACTTGTAAATCACCTATACCCCGAATAAAAACAAAACCATTTATTGCTCCTGGAATAGCCCCTTTAATGAATAAAATATTTTTGTCTATATCTAAACTCATTATCTCTAGATTGGTGGTAGTTACCTGCTCATTTCCCATGCGACCACCCATCTTAGTACCTTTAAAAACATGCGCTGGGCCTTTAGCCCCAATAGAACCAGGCATTCTCTCCTGATCCTTATTACCATGAGTTTTTTTAAATCCGTGGAAATGGTGACGTTTTATTACTCCTTGAAAACCTCGTCCTTTAGAAGTCCCCGTAACTCTAACTATATCGCCAACCGCAAAAGTTCCTACACTCACCACATCTCCTTCTTTGAATTTACTCGCCTCTGTAGTTCTAAACTCTCTAACATACTGGGGAAAAACTTTAGTTTTCTTATAATGACCTAATTGCGGTTTATGGATATTTTTAGATTTACGTTTCCCATAGGCCAATTGTAAAGCTTCATAACCATCTGGAACTTTACTTTTAACTTGAGTAATAGTACAAGGTCCAGCTAATACTGGTGTAACTGCCATGACTTTATCATCAACCCAAATTTGGGTCATGCTTAATTTTTTACCGCTAATAAATTTCATATAATGCCAATTAAAGAATTTCTAAGGATTCAATTTATAAAATAAAAACTGGTTTCAAAACCAGCTCGAAAACCAAACAATAAAAAACGAAATCTTTTTCTCTTTTTATTTTAATGGATTGTTTTACTGATTTCCCTCCAAATTCAACTAATTTTCGCTTAAACACTTTCTGGTGTATTGAGGTGCATTTAGAGTTATTTAAACCTTCCTTAGTTAATTTAATATTACTTATTTATTCTACTACATTTTTATTTCTACGTCAACACCAGCTGGCAGAGTGAGAGTGGTAAGATCTTCAATAGTCTTAGCGGTCGGATCAATGATATCAATCATTCGTTTATGGGTACGCATTTCATACTGATCTCTAGCATCTTTATGCACAAAGGTTGAACGATTAACCGTATATTTTCTTATCTCAGTAGGTAAAGGAATCGGTCCTAAAAATTTAGCATCACTACGTTCAATAGTTTCAATAATAATCTTAGTAGATTGATCAATAATTTTATGATCAAAAGCACGAATTTTGATTCTGATTCTTTGCTTAAAATCTTTCTCTTCTTTTTTGGTTTCGGACATAGTAATAGTAAATAACTTAAAACTTCTTAATGTCAAAAAATAAACCTTACCAGCCTGCTCTTTAATCTAAAGAGCAGGCCTTAAGTATTACTTTAATATTTTAGTGACTACTCCAGCTCCAACAGTTCGTCCACCTTCACGAATGGTAAACTTTTGTTTATCTTCTAGGGCAATCGGAGCAATTAATTTGATATTTAAATTAACCGTATCGCCAGGCATAACCATTTCGGTTCCACTAGGCAAAGTAATATCACCAGTTACGTCTGTAGTCTTAAAGTAGAATTGAGGTTTATAACCATTAAAGAATGGCTTATGACGTCCGCCTTCATCTTTAGACAAAACATAGACTTCTGCGGAAAACTCAGTATGCGGAGTGATAGAACCAGGTTTACATAAAACTTGACCACGTTCTACCTCATCTTTTTTGATTCCCCGTAATAAGATTCCAGCATTATCTCCAGCTTGGCCTTCGTCTAAGGATTTATTAAACATTTCAATACCAGTAACCGTAGTTTTCTTAGTATCTCTTAAACCGACAATTTCCACTTCATCACCAATTTTCACTATACCTCTCTCAATACGACCAGTTACTACTGTCCCCCGACCTTCAATAGAAAAAATATCTTCTATAGGCATTAAGTAAGGGTGATCAATATCCCGAACTGGATCAGGAATATATTCGTCTAGAGCTTTCATCAATTCCATAATCGGTTCAGCGTCAGGACCACTGGGATTTTCCAAAGCTTTTAAGGCACTTCCACGAATAATTGGTATAGTATCACCAGGGAATTCATATTTTTTTAATAAATCACGAATTTCTTCTTCCACTAAATCAATTAATTCTTTATCTTCCACTAAATCACATTTATTTAAAAAAACCACAATATAAGGCACTCCTACTTGACGAGCCAATAAAATATGCTCTCTAGTTTGAGGCATAGGACCATCAGTAGCGGCTACTACTAAAATAGCTCCATCCATTTGAGCAGCGCCAGTAATCATATTTTTAACATAATCGGCGTGCCCTGGACAATCAACGTGCGCATAGTGGCGTTTGTCTGACTCATACTCAACGTGTGCAGTGGCAATAGTAATCCCCCGAGCTTTTTCCTCAGGAGCAGCATCAATCTCATCAACATTTTTATGAGAGGCGTTCATTCCTTTAGAATTGAAAACAGCCAACATCGCGGCGGTTAAAGTAGTTTTTCCATGATCAACGTGGCCAATAGTACCAACGTTAATATGAGGTTTGTTTCGTTTAAATTTTTCTGCTGCCATGTTTTTGGTGTGCGGCCCCCGAGTTAACGGAGTTTCTTCCCTGAATTAGGAAACCAGCCGAACTTAATTAATTATAATTATTTTTTATTTAAATTATCTAAATATTTTTAAGCAACCTCTTGAGCCTTATCTATAACTTTTCCGGGGATTTTCCAAGCTTTTCTAGCCCCATTTTCTTCAGCCAAATAGGGCTCAGCGTTTGAATTACTATACTCTGATATTTCGCGATTAATTTTATCAGTTACATCTTCTTCTGTCAAATTCTTAGTTCCAATATTTTCTTCTGATCCCATCGCAGATTCTGGTTCGCTCCGAGATAATTTACTAAAACTATTTTTAACTTCAAGCTTTTTCTGGGTTTTAGTTTTTTTGTCTAAAATTAAATCAGTATAGTAATCTAAAGTCATAAGAACATAAGACTGCTCAGAAGTATTAGAATCATAAATAATTACTGGATTATTAGTCTGCTTGATTATTTTAAAAATTTTTTTTAATTGTTCAGAAAACATATTAATTAATTATAATCTAATCAAATAATTATCTTTTACCAATTTTTATCTACATCTCTATGGTCGTGAACAAATTTATTATTTCCTGAAATAATTTCGTAGTCTCCTGAATGGCTAATATCTTTTCTTTATCAGACACTTTATTGTACTCCAAAACTTTATTTTTGTCTACCTCACTAAGGATACTAGGAAATCTCTCTAAGATACTACTAAGAGTCTTTTTAATCTCAGTATTATTAAGATGTTCTATAATAAGTTCTATAAATGATAATATAGCCCAAAAGCTATTAGTATTTAATTTATTAGAACTATAATATTCTTTTAATTCTGGACTTAAATACAATAAATTATTACTCTCCCAAACTCGTCTTGATTTATGATCACGATGAAATTGATCGGTAAATAAGGGAGAGCTAATAAACTTTTGTATAGTTTCTAAGACGTTATTAATATAACTAGTGACTTCCAAACTATTTTCTGTTGAGATTTTCAATGTAGGTATTGAAACCTCCTGGAAACCAGACTCAATAAATTCTAAGGGATTACCATGTTTTACAGCAAAAGCAATTAATTCTTGTTGACGCTCTGGTACAGGAATCGGTTTATCATTTCTACCTAATAGAGAGTCAAAAGAATCTCTATTATTAAGATTTAGCTTTCCAGGACTAAAGGACATATATAATTATTTACCCTGTTTCTCTTTAATCTTTTCTAAAATGCTATTTGGCACTTCGTGATAATGAGAAAATTCCATAGTATAATTAGCTCGTCCTTGACTCATAGAGCGCAAGGAAGTAGAGTAACCAAACATTTCGGCCAGAGGTACTTTTGCCTCTACTAATTTAATATTTGCCCGATCTGACATTTCTTCAATCTGTCCCCGTTTACTACTTAAATCACCAATAATATTACCCATATATTCCTCAGGGGTAGTAACTTCTACTTTCATAATTGGTTCTAGTAGTATTGGACCCGCCTGTTGACAAGCCTCTTTAAAAGCAAAAATAGCCGCCATTTTAAAGGCAATTTCTGAAGAATCAACTTCATGATAAGAACCATAGAAAACCGCCGTCTTAACATCTACCATAGGATAACCAGCGACAGTTCCACTGAGAAAAGCTTCTTTAACTCCTTTCTCAACCGCAGGAATATATTCCCGAGGAATAATTCCCCCTTTAATCTCATCTACGAATTCAAAACCTTTACCAGCCTCTAAGGGTTCAACCCGCAAAGAACAATGGCCATATTGACCTCGACCACCAGTCTGTTTAATATATTTATGTTCAGCTTCGGCAGTTTTAGTAATAGTTTCGCGATAGGATACTTGGGGATTACCCACACTAGCTTCTACCCCAAATTCTCGTTTCATTCTATCTACAATAATTTCTAAGTGAAGTTCACCCATACCAGAAATTAAAACTTGATTAGTTTCTTCATCGGTCTCTACTCTAAAAGTAGGATCTTCTTCGGCTAGACGTTGTAGGGCAACTCCCATTTTCTCAGAATCAGCTTTAGTTTTAGGTTCCACAGCAATTTTAATTACTGGCTCTGGGAAAGTAATTGATTCCAATAATACGGGATGATTTTCTTCACAAAGAGTATTCCCAGTAGTGGTATTTTTTAAACCAATAACCGCAGCAATATCACCAGCAAAAACTTCTTTAATTTCTTCGCGATGATTAGCATGCATACGCACTATGCGTCCTACTCGTTCTTTATTATCTTTAGTAGAATTTACAATATAAGAACCCGCAGCTAATACTCCTTGATAGACTCTAATAAAACAAAGTTTTCCCACAAAAGGATCAGTAGCAATTTTAAAAGCTAAGCCCACAAAGGGTTTATTGTCATCAGCACTAACAATAATTTTTTTATCTTCATCACGAATCGCTGAGGCTTCAATATCTGGTACATCCAAAGGTGAAGGTAAATAAGCATTAATAGCATCTAAAACTAATTGTACGCCGATATTTTGTAAAGCGCTACCACATAAAACTGGATAGATATCGTTAGCAATTACTCCCTGACGAATAGCTTTTTTTAACTCTTCTATACTTATCTCTTGCCCCCCTAAATATTTTTCTAGAGTTTTTTCATCACATTCTACGGCCTTTTCTATTAATTCATTATGATATTTCTCAACCTTGGATTTCAGATTATCAGGGATAGGAATCTCATCAATATTCACGCCTAAATTACCAGAAAATTTATAAGCTTTCTGGGTTAATAAATCAATTATTCCAGTAAAATTACTCTCCGATCCTATTGGTAGTTGTATAGCTACGGCTTTTTGATTCAAACGGGTACGGATAGAATCTAAACTAGTATAAAAATTCGCTCCCATCTTATCCATTTTATTGATAAAACATAAACGGGGCACATTATATTTATCTGCTTGACGCCAAACTGTTTCCGACTGGGGTTCTACTCCCGCCTGACCATCAAAAACCGCCACCGCTCCATCTAATACTCGCAAAGAACGTTCAACTTCTACAGTAAAGTCTACATGCCCTGGGGTATCAATAATATTAATTTTAGTATGTTTCCAAAAACAAGTAGTGGCAGCGGAAGTAATGGTAATTCCCCGCTCTTTTTCCTGTTCCATCCAATCCATTTCAGCTTTACCTTCGTGGACTTCGCCCAATTTATGTTTCTTACCAGTATAAAACAAAACTCGTTCGGTAAAAGTAGTTTTGCCGGCATCAATGTGAGCCATAATACCAATATTTCTAATATTTTCTAATTCGTAATCTCGGGCCATATTTTAAATATAAATTTATTATTTCCTTCTACTTCTAGAAAAATGAGCAAAAGCTTTATTAGCCTCAGCCATTTTATGAACCGCTTCTCGTTTTTTAATAGCGGTTCCCTCTCCGTTAGAAGCGTCTAAAATCTCATTAGCTAATTTCTTAGCGGTAGCCAAGCCTTTCCTTTTGTGAGTCGCACTGATAATCCAATTACAGGCTAAAAAATATCGACGTTCACCGCGAACTTGAAAAGGCACTTGATAATTAGCTCCCCCAACTCGTTTCCCTCGTACTTCTACTAAAGGCGAAGCTTTTTTAATAGCTTTATTAAAGATATGTCTAGGGTCTTGTTTAGTCTTCTCTTTTATAATCTCAAAAGCACCATAGACAATTTGTTCGGCAACACTCTTTTTGCCCCGCTCCATAACATAATTAATAAACTTAGCAATATTTTTATCATTATATTTAGCGTCGCCTTCAATGTCTCTTTTAGTGGCTGATTTACCTCTCATAGTATTTAATATTAATTATTTTTTTGGTTTCTTAGTACCATAACGACTTCTCCCTTGGCGTCTAGCTTCTACCCCAGAGGCATCAAAGACACCTCTAACTACTTTATAACGAACCCCTGGTAGATCTTTAGTCTTACCACCTTTGACTAGAACAATAGAGTGCTCTTGTAGATTATGTCCCATACCTGGAATATAAGCGGTTACCTCTATACCATTAGATAAACGAACCCTAGCAATTTTCCGTAAAGCCGAGTTTGGTTTTTTAGGGGTGGTAGTAGTTACCTTTAAACAGACTCCTTGCTTAAAAGGAGCTCCTTTAGCAGAATTTCTTTTACGACGATGTAAAGAATCTAAAGTAGTGTGAAGTGCTAAAGACTTTCGTTTAGCAGTTATTTTTTTACGTCCTTTACGTATTAATTGATTTGTAGTTGGCATAATGTTTAGAGTAATAAACTGTCTATAAATAGAAGCTTGATTAAAATATTAAAAATAATCCTGAATAGCCAGGATGAATTTACTACTATCTATTTTATGAATTTAATTTAACAAAATATAAAATATAAGTCAAGAACAACTATTAGTATTATCCAAATAATTTAAAATATCCTAAGTTTTATATTGCTATAGTTTAAGCTCCACCTACAATGATTCTAAATAATGAGTTAACAATCGGCAAAATTAAACTGCCAGCAAATATAACAAATAAAATTACCAAAACAAAACCCATACGTCCAGCATTTAAATAACGTTCTCGTAAATCCGCTGGCAAAAACACTGCTAAAACTTTAGAACCGTCTAAGGGGGGAATAGGAATTAAGTTGAACACCATTAGAACTAAGTTAATATAGACAATAGACATTAATAGGCTAGAGAAGATAAGATTAAAACTGGGTAAAAATCGTAAAAATAAACCAAAAGCTATGGCAATTCCTAGATTAGTCAAAGGCCCAGCTATCGCTACCTTAGCATCACCATATTTTTGATCTCGCAAGTTATAGGGATTATAAGGCACGGGTTTGGCCCAACCAAAAATAAAGGGCATTTTAGTAATTATCATCAATAAGGGCAAAAAAAGAGATCCAAACCATTCTAAATGTGCTAAAGGATTTACAGTTAAACGACCAGCATTTTTAGCAGTCGGATCACCTAAACGATAAGCTACCCAGCCATGCATATATTCATGTGCTACTGCTGAAAAAATCAACACAATAATTTCAAAGGCTTGAATCATAAATTGTATAGTAAACTATATTATAAACCAAATTTAATATTAATATATTCTAACACAGCTTGATTAATTTTAAAAATACTGCTAGGCTTAAGCCATAAAAAAGATAACTATAACTAATATGTCGAAAAGATGTGATTTATGTGGACGAGGATCAACTAAGGGGGCTAGTAGATCTCATTCCCGAGTTAAAACTCTTAAAAGACAAAATATCAATCTACAAAGTAGAACTATTGATGGGGTTAAACTTAAAATTTGTATTGCTTGTCTGCGCACCATGAATAAACCAGAACGAATTAAAACTAAGCGAAAGCCAGCTTTAAAATCGGGTGAACTTAAGGCTCCTAAAACTAAAAGAATTAAAACTAAGAAACCTAGCAAGAATAAAGCTATCCCTAAGAAATAATTATTGTATCAAACAATTAGAGTTTTAAAAAATCGGCCGAATCTAAGGCCGTTTTTTTAAAATCTGTTTTCCCAGAACTAAAACTAAGAGATAGAAAATAGGTTCCCGCTATCAATATTGCATAATACAAAATACCCCAATACCAATTAAAATTGGAGTAACCAACTGCGGCAAAATTTAATTGAGCTAATCGGTAGGCCACTGTAAAAATAAATTTAAGTAACAGGTAGGCGGGACTAAACCATAATACTGCTCCGCTAGGAATTAAAGCACTGAGTATTAAAGCTCCTATTAAACTAGCCAATAATGGCGGAAAAGCCCAGAGCACTAAAATATTAGATAAGGGAGCTATTAAAGATAATTGTTTAAAATTAATTATCATAATTGGCAAAATAGTGATCTGTACTGCTAAAGTTAAAACTAATATCTCCAAAATTATTTTAAATATATTTTTGGCTCTGCCAGCTAGTTTGATTTTAGTAAGTAGCCAATTGGTAAATAAACTTAGTACCGGATAAATATAAATGATACCCAATAAAGCTAAAAAAGATAATTGAAAACCCAAATCATCTCGTAACAGCCGAGGATTAAAAATTAGCATTAGAGTGGCTGAAAATACTAAAGCTTTAATAAGTGAATTACTGCGTTTATAATAAACTGCTAATAAAGCTAAACTACCCATAATAGCAGAACGAACGGCCGAAGCACCTAAACCAGTAATAATGGGATATAGAATTAAAAAAATAAAAACTGCTATAAAAGTTTGCCTACGGCGAAAACCCAGAACTAAAAAAAGATTAATTATTAAAGCACTTAATATCGCAATGTGGGTACCAGAAATAGCAATCAAATGACTTAAACCCACCCGAGCGAAAATTTGTAAATCTGCTTTAGAAAGTAAACGACGATAACCTAGTAGTAGAGCATTAGCTAAACCAGCTTCTGGTTCTGGTAGGGTAGAATTAATAATACTACGAAGTCTTTGCTTAAAATCTAATAATAGTCGGTAGGCTTGTTGTGGTTTGGTAAGAGAACCAGATATCTTTTTAATACGAGGATAATACATCACTGAATAAATGTCATAACGAGCTAAATAAGCTCCATAATCAAAACCCTCAATCTTCATCGGAGTTTGTAAACGACCAGTAACTTTAACAAAATCTCCATAATCATATACTGGATATAAATTAGTGGTCACTAACACTCGCCCTAAAGCACAAACTGTTAATTGCTGACTCTTTATATTTGTTCTACTTTCTTCACAAACTCTCCCTGTAACAGTCGCCAAACGATTATTATAATAGGCTAAGTTCTGCTGAGTAATCTTCGGATGAAAAGCTCCTGGACGAAATCCTAAAATAAAAATAAAAACAATAAAGGCTAAATTAATAAAGAAAAATATTTTAGTTGGTGATAAAGAATGACAAAAATCTAAAAAATAACGGAATAATTTGATTAAATAAGGCCCTATTCCTAAAAACATGAAAATACCATTATTAATTTTAATAATGGTATTTTATAATATGAGAGCTTAAGAAAAGATAAAGTTTCCAAAATTAAGAAGGCTACTTCTCTACACTAATAAAAACGACCCCTTAGGATCGTTTTTACATCTTAAGAATAAATTCTATAAATTAATATTCATTCAAAACCGCAGCCGAAACATCGTTAATCACCCGACCAGTATATTTCCGTAATTCAATAAGATTAAGAATATGTACTTTTTTACCATTGGTAATAACATACACCTTCTTATTAGCCCCACGGATTAGAGAACCATTAGCATAAGCCTTAATTCCTAAAACCTCTTGACCATAAGAAGTAATAACTTTGCTACTAACTTTAAGAATAGCTTGGCCAGCATAGTTATTAGATAATTCCTTCAAAGAATGGATATACTGTAATACACCATTTTTAACTACATAGATTCTATGATTAGTCGCCCGTAATAAAGTACCATTAGCAAAAATCTTGACACCTAAAACTTTTTGAAGTCCTTTCGTCACAGTCTTTTTATTAACTGTAGTTTTGTTTGTGGTAGAAGTCTTGGTTCGAGGCTTAGTGACAGGCTGAGGAGTAACCTTAGGAGCTGTTTTCTTAACTGGACTAACATAAGTCCGAGAACTAGCTGATCTCTGATTCGCAGTTAAAGAACAAGAACTTGGAGCTCGGCTAATGACATTACGATACTGAATATTGTTGAAAGGAGTACCCCAAGCACCATAAACCACACTGGAACAGGTGGCAGGGATATATCCACCACCACCACCGCCAGAACTAACTGGAGCTGGAGCAGGGATAGCACTCTGAGTATAAGTTACAAACTTAGAAAAATGTGTAGTCCAAACGATTAAATCTTGGCTACTATTAGTTTTACATGAGGCTCCCGCTGTTAAAGCTAGGGGAGTTGAAGTACCACAAGGGGCAGTTATTTCTGTAAAAGTACCAGCATGATTATACCAACCGACTCTCTTCCCTGCTTGCCCGGCAAAAGTAAGTTTTACTGGATTACTAAAAGTTAAATCTGAATCACTGGAACCAATTTCAATTGCCGAAGTAACTTTTGTATTAAAGCCCGATAATGAAACCGTGGCAGTGGTGGCAGTTGGAGGGCTTAAAATTCCATTCCATAAAGCATCACCAGTTATAGTGGTTCCCGTTGGAATATTGGCTGTAACTACTAAACTTCCAACCGTACTGGTACCAGTTAAAATCTCGGGATTACTACCAGTCTCAGCAGTTGTTGTCGTACTAGTGGTGGCTGTGGTATATTCAAGGTTGGTCATATCAGAATTAGTAAACCAAGGGGAATAAGTTACATGGCCAGAAACTATACTTGTGAAATTAGGAAGATTTATACCCCACCAGTTACCTATAGCATCAATTGTACTTGTGCCTGTAGTATTAACACCAACATGTACATCACTGAAACTATTATTATGAACAAGTGCCGTCCCAGCATTTGGGTTATCTTCAAAATGAACCGCTACCGCGTCGCTGGGAGTTTTATTATCAGTTAAATTACTAATAATATTACCAGCTACCACTGCATCCGGAGTATCTCCTTCCAACCCGATTGCGTGTGCCCAAAGACCGGTAAGATTGCTAATAGTATTTCCTAAAATTTGTGCTCCATTTGTTTTGTGGTTAATTAAAATACCATATGCTCCATAACCTCTATTTGCCGTTGCCCAACCCCCACTTGTTTTTGTCCAAGCAGTAGTGTCCGCATTAATATCAGAAATTGTATTATTCTGGATTAGAAGATTGGTTATATTTCCATTTCCTTTTTTATGCCACCCAATAGAAATTGCTGAAGCACTTGTACCACCACTCACACTACCATTCTTACTCAAACCAGAAGTAATATTATTTATTTGATTATTAGTAATTGAAATATCCTTAACTGCCGAAGATGCAGATATTATCTCAATTCCTCTACCGACGATATTATTACTATTGTTTCCAATCTTTGTTACAATATTATTTGTGATAGTTAAATTACTGTGATCTGAAGAATAGATTCCAGTTCCAGCAGTCTTGTTGTTTGTAATGGTAAATCCGTTAATGGTCACATTATCAGCACTCACCGTTACTACATTCCCTGTTGTTCCTGATATAGTTGTACTAGCAGCACCAGAAACTGATTTTAAAATGATTCCTTCAGTAATATCTACATTTCCAGTATATGTCCCCTTGGCGACAGCAATTGTATCGCCACTTGAAGCGACATCTATTGCGGATTGGATAGAATAATATATAGAAGTTACAGAATCTTTAGTGATTGTAGCTACATTAGCTAATGGTCTATTTGTCCATATAAAAAACGAAGGGCTTTTGATAGCAACGTTATATTTATTATATCCGTTAGCATTTACTGCAACTGTTGCTGTACCTGTAGCATACTCACCATCAGACCAAATTTGGTTAACTTCTCCTAACTTACTATTACTACTAGAGAGTGTGAAAACAGAAGGAGTTTTAACTCCAGAACCTGGATCTACATTCACCGCACCCCAAGCATTATCTTTTGTATTCAGGCCGTTAGCAGTCACATTTGATCCATTAACCGTTAGTCCAGCGCCTTTACTGTTTTTAAGGGTGACATTATCTAAGTTAAGGTGAACATTGCCATAAGCTTGAACACCATAGGCATTGTTACTAGAATCAAAAGTTATATTGGAAATAGTAACAGGCGAACTAGTTGCCCCTGCAGAAACCTCTACAAGATGCTTTGATTCATTAGTAGCAACCCATGATGAACTAGTTGCTTTAATAATCACAGAACCTTCTCCCTCTCCCTTAAGAGTTAAGACTTGAGTAATATCCAGTTCTTTGTTTAGCGTATATGTCCCATTGGCAACATCAATTGTATCACCACTTGAAGCGGCGGTAATGGCGGATTGGATGGTTTTATATGGATTATTCTGTGTACCCAGTGTACTCGTCGTACTAGTCGTACTAGTCGCACTGCCATTCACATACAATGTTGTTGAAGCTGTTGAACTAGTGGCAGCATTTACCACCGGCGTATTGACTCCAAATAACAGAAAACCACCAATCAAAAAAGTGGCAATCGTTAAGAATGCAAAACCTTTCCTTTGAAATAAATGTTTCATAGATTTTAATAGTTAATTATTCAAATATATAAATTAATTTTAAAAAATTTAAAATGGTGCAAAAATTTATTTCTAGAGATTTTATTCTCTAATAGAAATAGAAGATTTTGTCAATATTGACATATTATATCTATCCCTGAGAAAAGTCAAGAAGAAGATAAAATAAAAGTAAAAACTAAATAAAATAGTAATAAGATAGTTTGAAAAAAATTGAGTGCAATTTAAAAGATAATTAAGAGAACTAATAGCACTATCATCCCTAAACTTTTAAAAATAAGATGAGATTTCTGCTTTTTAATTTCTATAAAAATATTAAGAGCAAAAGCAATTATAGCCAAGAAGAGCATAACTTCAAAATAAACATTACTCGCGATTAATACTGGGAGCATAGCATAAGACGGTTGCTCTCTAAATAGATTATAGCGTTCTAGCGGAGAGGTGCTTACTGGTTTTATTTTGGTCCAATCTAAGGGCTCTTGAGTTATTACCCCCTTACTATTCTGCACATCAATCGTAGCTGGCACTAGAGGTTGATTAAGTTTTTTTATAGTTTTATTACTAACTAAAGCTGTCCCCGTCCAACTAGTACTACTAGCCTTATTCAACTTGATAATCTTATTGCTAACGATTACCTTGGCGGCCACCGTAGTTGGTGGCAGAGATACTGCCGCTTTAATAACCTTAGCATCAGTAAAATTGTCTCCTTTAATCGTCAACTTACCACTTACTGGTTTAATTATTTTTTTGACTAAGGTTAGGGGAGTCTTCAGTTTTATAACCGAAGATTTGGAATTAAACATCGGCCGAGCAAAATACTGGGCAACCATCACGGTGTTAACCTTATCAAAACGACCGTCACTCATAGCAACTCCTATATCTTTAAAATTGGGATCAATTATATTACTATAATGTTCTGGACTTTTTCTCCAAGCGGCAACAACTTCTTCGGCCGTGGCGTAACCAATAGCCAAATTTTCTCCAGCAGTGGAATAATTATAACCAACTCGTTTAATCCAGTATGCTAAAGTTAAACCACTCGGACTGACATGAGCAAAGTATTGCTTAACTAACATATCATTAACTTTTTCATAAGCTGCGTCATCTAATTTAGTATTTTCCTTTAAGGCCACAAGATGAACCTGACTTCTGAGATTATTGGTCAAGACAATTATTTTTTGAGTTTGAGCATAAGCAGCACTAGTACTAAGCCAAGCAGTCAAGGGATAAAAAATAATAAAAGCGACCACAATCAATTTAATAGTGATGAGACTGAGAGTATGAAAAACAATTCGTTTTGTTCTTAGAATGCTGGGTTCATAATTATTACCAGCATGAGGAATAAAAAAATTTTTAAGACGACCGCCACCGACTGGGTCACGACCATTTAAGACTGCTTCACCATCTTCTATACCATCACCATCTGAATCAGCATTATAGGGATCTGAGCCAAAATAATGAACTTCATCATAATCTGACAGACCATCTCCATCCGAGTCTTTAAATTTTCTAGAAAATTTTAAATTATCTCTTTTTTTATTCATATTAATCAAATAATCTTAATACATGATAACAAGAAATTGAAAAAAAGTCAAGAAAATATAATTTATTTATTAATAAAAACTAAGATTTAAAACGATATTAAGATTAAAAAGTATCTAAACAAATTTTTTTATTTCTTTAACCAACGTAAATAAGCTTCCATAAATGGTTCTAAAGCACCATCTAAAACATTATCCACATTAGAAGTTTCATAATTAGTACGGTGGTCTTTAATCAGACGCCGACCATATAGAAAATAGGAACGAATCTGATTACCCCATTCAGTTTTGGATACTTTACCTTTCAGTCTTCGTTCTTCAGCTTCTTTTTTCTCTAGAGCTAATTTATATAATTTAATTTTTAGAACTTTTAAAGCAGTCTCTTTATTTTGATGTTGGGAACGTTCATTTTGACAAGTGACTGTTAGACCAGTAGGCAGATATACTACCCGCACCGCAGAGTCGGTGGTATTCACCCCTTGACCACCTGGGCCACTAGAACGATAGACATCAATTCGTAAATCTTCGTCTTTAATTATAATAGTATTATTATCCTTTATTTCAGGAATAACTTCTACTGAGGCATAGGAAGTGTGCCGGAGCCCATCAGAATTAAAAGGGGAATTACGCAATAAACGATGAAGACCATTTTCGCTTTTTAAATAACCATAAGCCCAAAGACCAGAGATTCGCATCATAACATTTTTAACCCCTGCTTCATTACCATAATTTTTATCTAGAATTTCGGTTTTCCAAGCTTGACGCTCGCTAAATCGTAAATACATTCTTTCTAAAATCTGGGCCCAATCTTGAGCATCTACTCCACCAATCCCCGAACGAATTGTCAACAGGACACTATCACGATCATAGTGCCCAGAGAATAAAGAACTAAATTCTAAATGTTCAAAACGTTCTACTAGTTCATCATATTTTTTTTGTAATTCAGCGGTTAAATCTCCTCCTCCTTCTTTTAAAGCTAAAGCTCCTAACTCTTCAGCTTCCCTGATTTCTTGTTCTAAAACTAACCATTCTTTAGTTTCAGTAGCTAATTCTTCAATTCTCTGGCCAATCTTGACCGCTTTTTCTCGGTTGTTCCAAATTGCGGGATTAGCCATATACCCACGTAATTCCTGTTCCTCTACTATCTTACGATTAATATCGGAAAAAGTTTTAGCCCGTAGAAAATGTTCTCTTAAATCTTCTAGTTTTTTTAATAAAGTTTCCATAATAAAATTATAACAAAAAAACGTCCAGAAAAATAGGACGTTTTATATGAAATATTCTAATTTACCGTTTACTCCATTGTGGGGCTTTACGAGCCTTACGCAAACCTGGTTTCTTTCTTTCCACTTGACGCGGATCGCGAGTCAGAAAACCATTAGCCTTCAAAGCTTCTTTACTTTCTGGATCATAGATTAACAAAGTTCTGCTAATACCTAAACGAACCGCTCCCACTTGTCCTTGTTTTCCACCACCAGATACTAGAATTGAAAAATTAAAATCTCGAGCATGGCCAGTAACTTTCAAAGGCTGAGCTAATAAATTAGCCCCTTCACCAGAAAAATATTCCTGAGTTCTTTTACCATTAACCATAATAATACCCTTTCCTCCTTGGAATAAACGAACTCTAGCTACTGAACGTTTGCGACGACCAATCGCTTTAATATAGCGACCCTTAAAATCTATAATATCTCCATTGGCTAAAGGGGTTGAAGCTTTTTCTTTCTCCTGAGAAGATCCCGCCACTTCAGTAATTAAAATGTCTTTAGCTTTTTCGTCTTTAGCTTTTGTGTCCTTAAGTTTTTTATCTGCCATATTTATTTAATAATTAATCTTTTAAGCATAGCAGTTCGTAATTTAATATCTGGTAACATTTCTCGTACTGCCCGAACTAAAACTTCTCCAGGATTATCTTTATATATTTCTGACATTTTTCTGCTCCTTAGACCTCCCTGATAACCAGAATAGTGATGATATTGTTTTTGTTCCAGCTTTTTACCACTAATTTTCAACTTAATGATATTACTCACTTCCACAATATCACCTAAATCTAAATAGGGTTGAAATTCTGGCTTATTTTTACCACGTAATAAAGTAGCAACTTGAGTAGCTAAACGCCCGATGGCTTGACCACTGGCATCCAGTTTATGTAATTTTCTTTCAATATTTTTCATATAGTTTATACTAATTCAATTTGTACTATTTCCGCACCATCACCAGCCCTAGAACCTAATTTAGTAATTCTAGTATAGCCTCCTGGACGGTCTGTATAGCGTTTACCTAAAACTTCCATAGCCTTTTTAACGGCATTTTTTTGAAGTAATACTTTAATGAGTCCACGACGAGCACTCAAATCACCAGCTTTGGAAGCGGTGATTAATCGTTCTACTAGTGGACGAACCGCCTGAGCCTTAGCTTTGGTAGTTTTAACTTTTTCGTATAACAGAATACTAGAAGCTAAATTACGTAACATAAGTTCCCGCGGTCCCTTCTTACGATCTAAAATTTTATTTTTATTTCTGTGACGCATATCGGTTTAATTCCCTAGCTATGGAAAAATAGCATTTAGATTGATAAATTATTTTTTACTTTTTTCTAGCTTTTTATTGGTCTCCTTCTTTTCCTTCTTTTCCTTCTTTTCTTTTTTTTCTATTTCCTTTTTAGTCTCTTTTACTTCTTTACCGACCTCCTTGCCGAGTGATTCTTCCAATCCGATCTCTGAATCAATCAAAGTTTTATCACTTTGAGGCAAATCAACTATTATGGTTTTGCCCTCTTCCTCTTCTGATAATTCTTTAAGTTTAGTCTCTTGCTCAGATTGAGCTTCTTGGTCACTATGAGGTAGGAAAGATTTGTATTGATTAACTAAAATTTTTACCGCTTCGTTAAAGGCTTCTTCGGCACTGATAGTCCCATCAGTTTTTATATGTAAAACTAATTTATCCCAGTTAGTCATCTTACCAACCCGAGTATTACTCACTTCAATGCTCACTAGAGTAACTGGAGAAAAAAGTGAATCCATCTCAATATAACCAATTTCTCTATTCTCTTTTTTAAAACCTTCAGCCATTTTATATCCCCGACCTTCTTTAACGGTAATTTCCATTTCCAAACTACCACTAGAATCAGTAATATGGGCTAAAACTAAATCTTTATTTTTAATTTCTACTTGAGCATTCTTAGCTATATCGCCAGCCGTGACAGTCTTCTTACCTCCAATCTTTAAACTTAATTTAATTTCTTCCTCGGTATACACCTTAATACGTAATTGCTTTAAATTTAAAATTAATTCTAAAACATCTTCTTTTATACGGGGCAAAACCATAAATTCATGGCTAGCTCCAGATATTTTTACACCAACCACAGCCGCTCCAGATAGAGAAGATAATAAAACTCGACGTAAAGCATTCCCTAGAGTCATACCATAACCAGGAAATAAAGGTTCCACGGTGATGATTCCCTCTAAAGGATTAGCTCCAGGATTAAAAGTAATTTTTTTAGCTAAGGCGATATTTTGCATAAAAAGTTATTAACATCGACGAAATAAATACGTCGAAAATAAATTATTTTATTTTGAATAATATTCTATAATAACTTGAACATCTAAATTCTGAGGCAAATCAGTTTCTTGTGGTTCGTGTAAAACCTTAATACTAGAATCACTAGAATCAAAATTTAACCAACTAGGACGATCTACTTTTTTAAATTTTTCTTGAATAGTTCTAAAATAGAACAAATTCTGACTAGTTTTCTTAACTTTAATTATTTGTCCAGGTTTTACTACAAAAGAAGGAATATCAGTTTTTTTACCATTAACGGTGAAATGTCCATGATTAACTAATTGACGAGCTAAAGCTCTGGAAGGCGACCAACCAGAACGAAAAACTACATTGTCTAAACGCATTTCTAGAGCACGTAAAAAGTTCTTACCAGCATCACCAGATTTCTTAGAGGCTTTCTCAAAGGTTAAACGAAATTGCTTTTCCATTAAACCATAAAACTTCTTAGCCTTTTGTTTTTGAGCTAATTGCAGACCATAATCACTCAAACGTTTTTTATGAACTTTTGGACCATGAAAACCAGGAATATAATTACGTTTTACCATAGCGCATTTAGGGGTATGGCAACGTTCTCCTTTTAAAAATAGTTTTTCACCAATCCGACGACATTGTTTGCATTTGTTATCAATATTCCTACCCATATCTTTATAACATTATAATCTTTCCCTCAGACTTCAGTCCAGCTGAGTTCTAAGTGGTAATCCGCTGTAGCGCGGAAACTTGTAATTTAATTAAACTCTACGTGGCTTTTTGGGACGACAACCATTATGGGGTATCGGAGTGGTATCTTTAACTGCTAATACATTTAGACCATTAGCATTTAAAGCTCTAATAGCAGCCTCGCGACCAGTACCTACGCCAGAAACAAAAACACTTATCTCTTCCAAACCATATTCTTCACGAGCTTTCTGAGTAGCTATCTTAGTAATAATCTGAGCGGCGTAGGGAGTAGCTTTTTTAGCTCCTCTAAAACCAGCCAAACCAGCACTAGCCCAAGAAATAACATCACCATTGTTATCGGTTATAGTAACCATAGTATTGTTATAAGTAGCATGAATATAAGCTCGTCCTACTTTAACTATTCTAGCAGTACGTTTTTTCTTCTTTTTAATTAATCGCTTCTTACTCCTAGCAGCTTTATTTTTTTCCAGTTTCTGCTTAATCTCTTCTGGGAGTTCTTCCACATTAGAATCAAAAGAAAAATCCTCAACTACCTTTTCTTCTTCAGGTTTAGAATTAATATTCTTTTCTTCCTTAGTATTTTCTTTAGTCTTATCTCCGGTTACTTTTTTCTCTTCTTGGAGATTAGATTTTTTTACTTTTACTTCTTCAGACATAAGTTCATTCCGCTCTAACGGCGAATTAATTATTTGATAATTAAGTTTTTTGCAAACCAGCTTTATTCTTACCACTACCCATGGTTACCCGCTTATTACCACGAACCGTACGACTGTTAGTTTTAGTCCGTTGTCCTCGAGAAGGTAAATGCTTAGTATGTCTCAAACCCCGATAGCAATTAATTTCTCTTAAACGTTTAATATTACTTTGTATTTCCCGACGCAGATCACCTTCAATGATATACTTCTTTTCTATTATCCCCCGTAAAGTGTTTACTTCCTTCTCACTAAGCTCTTTAACTCGTTTATCTAAATTAATTTTAGCCTCAGCTAAAATTTTATTGGATCGCGTACGACCAATACCGAAGATATAAGTTAGAGCAATTTCAATTCTTTTATCATTGGGAATATTTACTCCCGCAATTCTTACTGCCATAATATTATAGGCGCCTATAGCGCACAAAATTAACCTTGCCTTTGTTTATGTTTAGGGTTTTTACAAATAACATGGACTCGTCCCTTACGTCGCACTACTTTACAATCTTTACAAATTTTTTTAACACTTGATCTTACTTTCATATTATTATTCCGCCAATTCTGCGAATATAAATTTAGCTAATTAATCCAGACTTATCAAACTAATAGGATTTACAAACGATAGGTAATACGCCCCTTAGTTAAATCATAGGGACTTATTTGTAATTTGACTTTATCGCCAGGTAATAAACGAATTTTATGCATTCGCATCTTACCAGACAGATGAGCCATGATTTCATGCCCATTTTCCAAGACCACCTTAAAACTAGCCGCTGGCATCAATTCCGTAACTTCACCTTGAATTTCAATAAAATCTTTAGCGTTTAAAGTAGGAGCATTATTGTTGCTATTTTTTTTCCCTTTTGACATTAACACAAAAAAATTTGATAAAGACCATCACCGCCTTATCAAAATTCTGTAAAATTATTTATTTATATATTTTATAATCTTAATAAATTTATTATAGAGATAAGCTGAAAGCTTGTCAATAGCAAAAAGTGTAAAAATATTACAACTTAAGACTATTTTTGAAGAATCGCCTTAATTCGCCTCACTCCAGCACTAGAAGAAATTTCTTTCTGAATTACAAAATGTCCTAGCAAGCCTGTATGAGAAACATGAGGACCTCCACAAATCTCTTGGGAAAAAGCTTGCTCTATATTCGGATGCCCATGGGAATCAAGAGTAGTAATGGTATATACTTTTACTCGTTCCCCATATTTAGAAGTAAACACCCCCATAGCTCCTCTACGCTGAGCATCAGCTAGAGATAGTTCTTCGCTAACTACTGGGTAATCCGCCTGAATAGCTCCATTAACTAACTCCTCTACCTGTTGTAATTGTTCGGAAGTCATTTTCTGTGAATAGGAAAAATCTAAACGTAATCTTTCTGGAGTTATATTACTACCTTTTTGTACTACTTGCTTTCCTAGAACTTGACGCAAAGATGCTAGAAGCAAATGAGCGGCCGTATGTAGCTTAGTAGTTTCTTCGCTAGCATCGGCCAGTCCACCTTTAAACTTGCCCACTGAAGCCGTACGAGACAACTCTTGATGTTTCTTTAGCTCTGCTGTAAATTCTTGTTTTAATTTTAATTTAGCGGATTCAGAAATTATCAGCTGTCGCTGAGCTAATTCTTCTAGTGACAACTCTAAAGGAAATCCATAACTTTGATACAGGGTAAATAAATCGTGACCATTCAAGTCCTGCCGAACCTTAATTAATTTATCTAACTCTTTTAAACCAGACTCTAAGGTATGGCTAAATTTAATTTCTTCTTGTTCCAAATTATCAAAAATAAATTTTTTATTATTCTGGAGTTCTGGATAGGCCTCATGATAATTATTAATTACTACTTGGGCTAATTCTAAAGTCCATAATTGAGTAGATATATTTAATTGTCGTCCGTAGCGAATCGCTCGTCTAATCAGACGCCTAACGATATAGCCTTGATCAGTGTTAGAAGGAGCTACCCCTTGATTATCGCCCATAATCATAACTGCGGCTTTAATATGATCAGCAATAATTCGTATTGCTCGCGTAATTTCTAGGCTATCCGCATATTTATGCCCACTTAATTCTTCTATTTTGCTAATAAGGGGAGCAAATAAATCAGTTCTATAATTATCTTTTAAACCATTCAATACTGCTAAAATCCGTTCTAAACCTAAACCGGTATCCACATTTTTTTGAGCTAGTGGTTCATACTTCCCCGCTTCATCTTTAATATATTGCATAAAAACATTATTCCAAATTTCCAGCCAAGAATCATTATCATCATTAAAGCTAGTCGGTATTTTATCTAAATCACCTAGCCAATAGAAAATTTCTGTATCTGGGCCACAAGGGCCAGTATGGCCTGCTGGCCCCCACCAATTATTTTCCTTAGGTAATTTAGCAATCCGCTGTACAGGCAAATTATTACTAACAAAAATTTCTTTCCAAATATTATAAGCCTGCTCATCAAAAGGAGCATCTTCATCACCCATAAAAACTGAAACTGCTAAACGATTCGGATCCAAATTAAGTTGCTTAGAACCAGTTAAAAATTCCCAGCTATAATGAATGGCAGTTTTTTTAAAATAATCACCCAAGGACCAATTACCCAACATTTCAAAAAAAGTATGATGGCTCAGATCTCCTACCTCATCAATATCGCCAGTACGAATACACTTCTGAATACTAACTAAGCGCGATCCGGCTGGATGACTCTCACCTAATAAATAAGGTACTAGAGGATGCATACCAGCGGTAGTAAATAAAACCGTGGGGTCATTCTCAGGTATTAATGAAGCACTAGAAATAATGGTATGACCACGAGCTTTAAAAAAATCTAAATATTTTTGACGTAATTCTATTGAATTCATAATCTATATCATCTTAAATAATTAAAATATCTTCTATATTATATTCACTTCTTCTTGTAATTTAATCCCAAAATTTTCTTTCACCTGTATTTTTATCTGTTTAACTAAATTTAGAACTTGGCGAGCACTAGCTCCCCCATAGTTAACTAATATCAAAGCTTGTTTATCATGCATACCAACTGGTCCAATTCTTTTACCCTTAAACCCCACTTGCTCTATTAACCAAGCGGTGGGAATTTTTATCTTTCCAGAAGGGCTAGAAAAATATGGAACTTCAGAATATTTTTTTGTAATTGCTTTAAACTGCTTAGAACTAATTACAGCATTCTTAAAAAAAGAACCAGCATTAGGCCACAAAGCTGGATTAGGTAGCTTGCTATTACGAATACGAGCAATAGCTACTACTAATTGAGCTAAACTAGGCTGTGTAATTCCTTGTTTTAATAATTCTTGTTTAATTGAGCCATAATTTAGTTTCAATTCAGCTTGATATTTCAATTTAACTACTAAGGAATAAATAAAATAACGATTTTTTAATTTATGTTTAAAAATACTATCCCGATAAGCAAACTGACAATCAGCAATAGAAAAAATCTTTTCTTTACCAGTTTTTAAATCAATAGCGGTCAAATGATGAAAAATATCTTTTAATTCCACTCCATAAGCACCAATATTTTGAATAGGGGCTGCCCCCACTGTACCATAGATTAAGAATAGATTTTCCAAACCATACAGTTGCTGATTAATGGTAAAATTAACAAATTTAGTCCATGATTCTCCTGAATATGCTTGTACTAAAGCAGAGTCTAAATTTTTTTCTAAAATATCAAATCCAGTTAGCTCATTTTTTAATACTAAAGCGGGAATATTTCTACTAATTAACACATTAGAACCTCCTCCTAGAATCCAAATATTTTGCTTATTAATTTGAGCCCAAGAAATAGCTTGTTGCAAGTCTTCCCTGCTCTTTATAACAGCAAAGAATTTAGCCTTAGCTCCTATTTTAAGAGTAGTATAAGGAGCTAAAGATTTATTTTTTTCTATTTTAAGCATAAGTAAATTATAATAAAAAAACTGATAAAAGTCTAAACCAAAAAGAATTATTTTTTTCCTAATAGACCTTCTCCTACGCGGAATACATCGCCAGCTCCCATTAATAATAAGACATCATTAACTTTCAGCTTGCTCTTTAAATAGGTAATAGCTTGGGGAATAGTACTAATGTGTCTAATCGGCTGTTTACGTTTATGGAGCTTATTAAATTTACGAATAGCCCTAACTAAATCCTGACTAGAAACTCCACCTTGTTGTTCGCGAGCCGAACCATAGATATCTAAAATTATTAACTCATCGCTAGCAAAAAAACTTTTAACAAAATCAGAAAACAAGGCTTTGGTGCGAGTAAAAGTATGAGGGTGAAACAAAGTAATTAAATTCTGCTGACCATAATGCTGACGCATGGCTTGTAAACTAGCTTTAACTTCAGTGGGATGATGAGCATAATCATCTACAATAATAGCTCCTTTATAAATTCCTAAAACTTGTCCCCGACGATCTGTGCCTTTAAAAGCCAATAAATATTTTTTGATAAGAACCCAAGAAACCCGCCATTGATGAGCGGTAGCAATAACCGCTAAAGCATTCAGAACATTATGTTCACCCCAAAGTCTTATCTTAAATTCACCTAAGTCTTGACCCCGATAACTTATTTTAAATATTTGGAAACTAGACGATTGTTTTAAATCATAGGCTAAATAATCTGCCCCCGTACCGTAGGATCCAGTGACTAAATCATAACTAATAATTTTTGCCAAACAATATTTTTTTATTTTTTGAATTGATTTATCACTATGCTTAATTACTAGAAATCCCATAAGGGGAATCTTCTGTATAAAATTAGCAAAGGCCCGAGTATAGGCTGCCTTAGTTTTAAAAAAATCGGGATGATCATAATCAATATTGTTTAAAACTACTGCTCGGGGTTTAAAATACTGTAATTTATTTTGGTACTCATCTACCTCGGCTATAAAACGAGGGGAGGATCCTAATAGAATGCTGCCTTTAAATTGAGGGACATAAGAACCAATTAAAGCATTAGGTTGTTGGCCAGCTCGCCATAGGACATAGGCTAACCAGGCTGAAGTTGTGGTTTTACCATGACTGCCACAAACTGCTAAACCAGTATATTGATTAAATATTGTAGCCAGAGCGAAAGCATAAGATAAAATTTTAAGCTGTTTAAAATCTTCTGGATGCTCCTTAATATATTTCAACTCCGAATTATTATCAGCTTGATAAGCAGAAGAATATATTATCAAATCAGAATTGCTGGGAATATTCTGCGGAGCAAAGGGCGAATAGATTTTTATTTTATTAGCTCGTAAAATTTTATCAGTCAAAAAAATATCAGTAATGTCTGAACCCGAGATACTATTCCCTTTTTGAGCTAAAAACTGAGCCAACATAGTCATTCCCACTCCTTTAATACCAATAAAGTAGATATTCTTATTTCTAAATTCTGTACTAAGCATATTATGTTTAATATTTTGATGGACTTATTTAATTTTTTGTTTGGACTGTCCTAAAATCTCCAAAATTATATCCAGCATAGCTAAATTCGCCCCCCGTTTAATAACTTTCCCAATATTATTTTTTAATTCTGTCCTAAGAGTTCCATTATCCCACAACTGTTTAATTTCTGTAGCTAGTTTCTCAGGATTTAATTCTTTCTGTTTTAAAACTACTGCTGCTTTTTGTTGAGCAAAAATTAAAGCATTATCTTCCTGGTGAGAGTTAGGTATAGGGATCAAGATTGCCACCTTATCTAGAGCAGATAATTCACTAAGAGTAGCTAGACCACAACGAGATATTACTATATCGGCTACTGACATCAATTCTAAAAGATTTTGTTGAGGAAGTGTCTCTTGAGTATGATAATAAGGGACGGGATCATCTTTAGGTAATTTTCCTGAACCAGTTAAATGTATTACCTGAAAAAATTGGGTTAAACTCTGTTTAGCGGAAAAAATTAAATCATTAATTGCTACCGCACCAGTCCCTCCCCCTATTATCATTAGTAAAGGCCGAGAGTTAACTAAATTATATTTACTTTTTATAGCTCTGATATCAGCGGATAAGCTAAGAGTTTTTAAGCTTTTTACTGGATTACCAATCCATACTGCTTTGGGGCCGTAGTCTGCTAAAGATTTCTCAAAAGTAACAGTGATTACCCGAGCAAAGCGAGCTGTTAACAAATTAGCTAATCCAGGACGAGAATCCTGTTGATGAATTAAAACAGGAATTCCTTTACTTGCTGCCGCCCAAATTAAAGGAACGCTAACAAATCCACCAGCGCTAATTATTACATCAGGACCTTCCCGTTTTAATAGGCTGAAGGATTTAAAATAGGCTATAATAATTCTAAAAATATCTCCAAAATTTTTCCAAGAAAAATAACGACGCCATTTTCCACTAATAAGCGGGATAAATTTTAAGGGAGCAATATTTTCATTAAAACTAGCAACCATATCCCTATCTGGACCAAAATGATTACCTACAAAAATCAAATTCACATTAAACTTATTGCTATTGTGTGCCAATTCCTCAGCCACCGCTAACAGCGGAGTAATGGATCCTCCAGTGCCCCCACCGCTAAACAAGATAGTTTTAGAAATATAATTATGTGAAGACATACAATGAACTTAATTTCTAAGGTATATAAACTTAATTTTTTATTTGACGCACTCTACTTCTATTTCTCAGTTCCCCAGACCGACGAGTCTGCTTACTAATATTGAGTAGGATACCTAAAGCGATTAGCGAAGACAAAGCAGCAGAACCACCAGCGGACACTAAGGGCAGAGGTACGCCAGTCATCGGAATCAAATTAATCATTCCCCCTATATTCATAAAACTTTCCACAGCAAACCATACCACAATTCCCACCGCCAACATACTACCATATAAATCTGGAGCGGCTCGAGCAATTAATAGCCCACGATAGAAAATAAAAAGATATAAAATAATTAACAAAGAGCTAACAATAAAACCCGTTTCTTCGGCAATTACTGGAAATATAGAATCCGCCCAAACTTCTGGCAAATATAAAAATTTCTGTCTACTTTTGCCCAGACCACGACCAAACAGCCCTCCTGAACCTACGGCAATTAAAGATTGATCCACCTGATAACAACTATGCTTGGGACTATAATTTAAATTTTTAAAACATTTAAAACGAGCCGATTGATATGAGGAAGGATGCAAGCTTAACATTACAAACAAAACCACTGCTCCTAGTAGAATTATAAAACCAAAATGTCTTAAACGGCCGCCACCAACAAAAAAAACCGATAGAGCAATAGAAAGGATAACGAATAAAGTGCCTAAATTAGGCTGAGCGGCCATCAATAAACTAATAGTCCCTAGAATTGCTAAAAATGGTATAATAGTTTTTTGAAAATTTCCTAAATCTGTTTGCCTAGACTCTAACCAGGTCGCCAAATAAATCAAAAAAGAAATTTTAACTAATTCTGAAGTTTGAAAAGAGTAACCAAAGATTACAATCCAACTATGTGCGGTTCCATAATTGGAACGCAAACCTGGTATAAATACGACCACTAAGAGCAGGAAAGAAAAAAAAAGGAAAAACTTAGCAAATTTTTTCCACCAATGATAATCTATGTGCAATATAACTAAGAAAAAAATAGCCCCGATACTTAAACTAAATAATTGTGCTAATAAATAATGATAGGTATTGCCAAATTTAGCATAAGAGATAACTGAGGAAGCACTAAAAAGCATAACTAGTCCAAACACAATCAACAGGCCAAAAGCTAATAACAAACTAGTATCCAGCTCATGTTCCCCTGCCCTAGCTGCAAATAATTTTTTTTTAAAATATCGCCACATAAAAAATTGGCTAAAACTTTAAATTTTAAGATCCAATAAAAAAATAATTAACCCAATAGCTGCTCCAATAGCCGAGATAACCCAAAACCGCATTACCACTTTAGCTTCAGACCAACCTACTGCTTGATAATGGTGATGAATAGGAGCAGATAGCCAGACTTTTTTCCCGCGCCAAGCTTTAGATATAGTTTGAATAATTACCGATAGTGATTCTATTAAAAAAATTAAACCAATAAATATTAACAATAAAGAACTATTAGTAAGCATAGCAATAATACCTAGAGTAACGCCTAAACTCATGGCTCCAGTGTCTCCTAGATAAAATCGGGCTGGAGGGATATTAAACCATAAGAAGGCTAACAAGGCTCCAATAATAACCGCACAAAAAATCGCTAAATCATACAATCCTAAAGAATAGGAAATAATACCATAAGCTGCAAAAGCAATTAATAAAGTTCCACCAGCCAAACCATCTAAACCGTCAGTTTCATTAACTGAAAAAGCAGTGGCTACAATCATAAAAATAAAAATTGGAATATACCAAGCGCCAATTTCAAAATTCCCTAAAAATGGAATATGAAAAATAGTCCAATCTAATTTAAAGTAAAACCATAGAGCCCCTGCAGTAGCAATAAAAGTATAAATAAGTAAACGATGATACAATTTAAGACCACCACCCCCGGTCACCCCTTTCCCTCGTACGTCCAACCAATCATCAAACAATCCAATAAAAGCGGTAATGATAAGGGCTCCTAATGGCAATAGGGTTTCTTGCCTAGATAAAAAGTTCAACTGACCCCATATCCCGCTAGGCCATAAATTACCTAGGACCGAAAACAACAGAATAAGAATTAGGAGTGTCCCCCAAACTAAAATCCCTCCCATAGTCGGTGTGCCTGCTTTATGAGCGTGTAGTTTAGTAAATATTGGAGTAGAACCATTACTACGAATTTTCTTTCCTAAATTATATTTATACAAAAAATGACTTAAGAGTGGAGTCAGAGCCATGGCAAAAATAAAAGCAAAGGTAGCAAAAAATAAAATTTTGATAATCGGAAACTGCATCATAGAAATGCTTATTTAAAATTAATTAAATAAATAAATAATAAAACCAAATTTAAAAATAAAGCAAATAATAAAACAGTGGCCAGTAATAAATGAGTAAATACTTGAAAGTATTTATGCCGATGACTTAAAGCGGCAATAATAACATTGAACCCTAAAATTCCTAAAGCATAAAGCGGATAAATAAGAACCCGACCAGGATTGCCCACCAAGGTGATTCCTAAATCAACATTATACTGTAGAACTAGAATCTTGCCACTTAGATGATGAAATATAAACCAAGCTTGTCTCCAAGCCAAAGCCTGCAACAGAATAAAAACTGCTAGATAAAAACGGCTATAATGAAAATGCCATATCGCTTTTAAAGCCAAAACAAATTGTTTAGTCTGATTATGAAGACGGGTATAAAAATTAGAATAAACCATAGCAATAAATAAATAGCTTGACTCTTTTAAGTCTATCACATTTTAAAATAATACCAAACTATGCTATAATCAGAACAATATGAGTAAAAAAATTATTATCAATCTTCTAGATTACGCTCAACAAGAAGAAGTCCAACATCTAATAATTTCTCGTCAAAAAGAGCAAATTTCTTTAGACTGTTACCTGCCTAATGGTCAGCTACGCCATTTGAGTTTACCTCATAAATTAGAGAATAATTTCTTTGCTGACCTTAAGCAAATTATGGCTATTGGCAATAATGAATTAATAACTAAAAAATATCACAAAATTACTCATCACCATAAAACTCTAGCAATTTATCTGACTGTTCTACCCGACCGAAATAAGGAAAAAATAATTATTGATCTGCTCAAAAGACCTAAAGAGTATTGGCGTCTTAGCCAGTTAGGACTAAAAACAATGGATTTAAAAACTCTGAAAAAAACTCTAACTCGCCACTCTGGCCTTATCATTATTACTTCTCCTCCAGGGAAAGGAAAAAGCAGTACTCTATACGCTATATCACTTCTACTTAATGATCCAAAATTCAATATATATTTTTTAAGTAAAGATATTCCTAAATCAATCCCTGGAATAAATATATTAAATCCTAGTGCCACTAGCTGGGAGCGACTACGAGGGCATGACTCAGAAATAATTTTGGCCGATGATCTGGATAAAGACTGGGAACTAACTCAAGCTTTGCTCACTGCCCTTACTGGGCGTCTGGTAGTAGCCACTATAAATGCTAAAGATGCTAAAACAGTTATTAAACGAATAAAACAGCTACCTCTATCTCCCCGTTTAATAAATGAAGGACTTAGAATGATTATTAGCCAAGACTTAGTTCCTCTACTAAGTCTTAGAAACAGCTCCTTACATAAAAATCGTCAGCTCATTGGTAAGTTTGAGCTTATAAAATTATGAATATAATCTGCGTTATTCCAGCTTTTAATGAAGCTAAAAGTATACAACAAGTAGTTAACGATTTGCGTCCTTATGTCCAAGAAATTGTAGTAATAGATGATAATTCCTCAGATCATACCGCCACCTTAGCCAAAACTGCTGGAGCCACTGTTCTGCGTCATTTAATTAACCGCGGTCAAGGTGCTTCCCTGCAAACTGGTGATGATTATGCCTTAAAGCACCAAGCAGATATTATTATTCATTTTGATGCTGATGGTCAATTTCTAGCTAGCGAAATACCAGATATAATTAAACCACTCATAGACGGACAAGCCGAGGTAGTACTAGGCTCTAGATTTCTTAATAAAAAATCCCAGCTCCCAATTTTTAAAAAAATAATAATTTGGCCTTTAGCCAGAACAGTGAATAAACTATTTTTTAATATCAAGCTGAGCGATCCCCAAAGTGGTTTTAGGGCTTTAAGTAGAGAGACAGTTAAAAAAATAAAAATAGAAAATGATCGTATGGCTCACTGTAGCGAAATACTCCAGCAATTATCCAAATATAAAGTAAAAATAAAAGAAGTACCTATTACGGTTATCTATCACGAATATGGTCAAAAGTTATCTGGAGGTTTTAAAATAATCAAAGATTTAATCATTAAAAAAATAATAGAATAAAAAAAAGCTCCTATATTAAGAAGCTTAATTTAATAGCCTTTTCATGTTTCTATAAATATAGAAACATGAAATATGCAATTGCAATAACGATTGCATATTGTCCAGCCATTATGACTGGAAATAAGCTATAATCTTTACATAGCTTAATTATATCTTTATATGATATTATTGTAAATAATATCATTGATATTCCCAAAATCAGGAATATTATGACGTACTCTGACGCCAATATAGCCGCCAAACTGACGACCGCCAGAACATTCATGTTAAATGTCTGGGATCTTGCCAGATTCCCTTGTAGGTCCAGCAATACACTAATGACAACGGTCACAGCTGCCACACTTATAAGTGCAACAAATATTCCAACCGCCATCTGTTTTAGCAGATGGTTCAGAAGGAACAGAGAAATTAAGAACACTAATGTCCCTAAAATTTCTTCCTTCAAAAAATTTTTTTTCATGACTTATTATTTTTTGTTAATATTAAAGAACTATTCATTAAATAATGTCATAATAAATAACTAATGTTAATTATATGATTCAACAAGCTATTGCTTTAATTTTAATCGCTATTTTTCTCTGGCGTCTATTTTCACAAAAAAGAAAAAAACAAATTAATCAAAATGAGTTTACTCTTTGGCTAGTATTTTGGCTACTTGGTGCTCTAGCGATGATCTTTATCCATCGTATTGATAGTTTAGTCCACTACTTAGGTTTTTCTGGAGATGGTATTAGCTTCCTAATTTATTTAGCTATTCTGATTCTATTTTATTCCATCTTCCGTCTGCGCTTGAATTTAGCTAAAATGGAAAAGAATATTACTAAAATAGTTAGAGAATTAGCTTTAAATCAAGAAAATAAAAAATAATTATGAAAATAGCTTCAATAGCCTGTGCTGGACCACCTAATGCTGGTGGTATAGGAAATAGCGCTTATAGAATTAGTAAGTTATTGTCCGAACAAGAAGAAGTAGTTGACTTTAACCCAGAGACTATAAAACCTTGGCTCAGAAAAGGTCATGGAGCTTTTATACCTCAATTACTTTGGCGACTAAAGTCTTTTGATTATATTTATCTTCATTATCCTTTTTTTGGAACTGCGGAAATAGTATGCTTATTCAAATTATTCCACAAAAAAAGACCTAAATTAATTATCCATTATCATATGGATGTTAAACCTAGCGGTCTAATAACCAAAATCTTTAGTTGGCCTAGTTTAATTTTACGCCAAACTTTACTTAAGCAAGCAGATACTATTGTAATCGCTAGTCTGGACTATATTAAAAGCAGTCAAATTAAAAAATACTATTTTGCTCACCCAAAAAAATTCAGAGAAATTCCTTTCAGTCTAGATCTTCATAAATTCCAACCTAAAAGGTTGAACCAAGCTACCAATAATGAAATTATAGCCTACACTAAAAAAATTATTCATTATATTAATGACAAATTTATTAAAAAAAGTCGGCTAAACTTATTATTTGTAGGAGGACTAGACCGAGCCCATTATTTTAAAGGGATAGAGATACTATTACTGGCACTAAGTAAGCTCAAAACTCTAAATTGGCGATTAACCATTATAGGCGAAGGAGACAAACGAGCTAGCTATGAAAAATTAAATCTTAAACTACAATTAACCACTAGGGTGTATTTTGCTGGCAAACTAAATGATGCTGACTTAATTCGCAATTATCAAAACGCCGATTTATTAATTCTACCCTCTATTAATAGCAACGAAGCTTTTGGATTAGTTTTAATTGAAGCTCTGGCTTGTGGAGTGCCCCTAATAGCTTCTGATTTACCAGGAGTCCGTCAGGTATTTACTAACTGGCGAGAAGGATTGCTAGTAGCTCCAGGAGATGTCGCTGATTTAAAAAATAAATTGGAGTTTATTTTCAACCATGAAAATCTGCGACGAGAGATGGCCCAAGCTACTAGAAAACTAGCTGAGAAAAAATATGACCAGAATAAAATGAAAATAGCATTAGAAAAATTATTCCATGAAAATAGCCGTACTAAATAATTTATACTTTCCTTTTAACCGAGGCGGAGCTGAACAAGTGCTTAAAAGAATGATTCTAGAATTACAAAATTCTGGGCATGAAGTCTTTTTAATTTCTACTAAACCAGCCTCAGCAATAATTGATAATAATAAACAGCTAAAAATATATTATCTTAACTCCAATTTTTATAAATTAGACCAGTTTCCGGTAATTTTTAGATTTTTTTGGCAATTAAGCAATCTACTATCCTGTAAAAAATATTACCAAATAAAAAAAATACTAAGCAACCAGAAGCCTGATCTAGTAATTACTCATAATCTTATGGGGCTAGGCTTTTTAACTCCCCGAGCCATAAAAAAATTAAAGATTCCTCACGAACATATACTACACGACATTCAATTATTATATCCTTCTGGCCTAATGCTCTTAGGGGAGGAAGCTAAAATAGATAAAATACCAGCACGAATCTATCAATTCTATACTAAAGCTCTTTGGAGTTCAGTCCAAAAAATTATCTCTCCTTCTAAGTGGCTACTACAGGAACATACTAAACGAGGATTTTTCCCAAATTCTAAACTAGAGATTAGACCATTTAAATTACCTGTTTATAAGCCTAATCCAACTGCTGATAGGCCTGAAAATCTCTCTTCAATTACTTTCCTATTCGTAGGACAAATAGAGGATCATAAAGGAATTATATGGCTAATAAATATATGGAAAAAATTAAACAACCCAGCTTTAAAATTGATAATTATTGGCGAAGGTAAAAGATTGGAGCAAGCTAGGCAACTGACTAGCGGAGACAAACGAATAGAATTACGCGGTCTGGTAGACTCAGAAGAAGTTAAAAAAATAATGACTAAAAGTCATTATTTGCTAGTTCCCTCATTATGTTATGAAAACTCTCCTACGGTAATTTATGAAGCACAAGCCTTAAATCTGCCCATAATTGCTAGCACTATTGGAGGAATTCCTGAAATGCTTAGCTCCAGAGACTATTTGTTTACCGCCGGCAGTGAAAGGGCTTTTAAACAGTGCTTGAGCAAAAAACTAAACCTAAAAATCTAAACTAGAGTCTAAAATTACCCCCACATTGATTAAGTACTACTCGCCTAAACCTTGCAACTTTTTATTAGCTTGTAAATCAAAAATAGTCTTTTTTAAACCGTTTTGTAGGGTAACTACTGGCATCCAAGCTAAACTATCTTTGGCTAAATGAATATCGGGCAATACCAATTCACTAACAAACAACTTACTACTGGTATAAACAATTTTAGATTTAGATTTAGTCTCTTGAATAACGAGATTAACTAAATCAGTTAAATTAGTATCTACATCAGAACCAATATTAAGTGGACCAGCAAGGTCAGAAAGCATTAGTTTAGAAACAGCATCAATCAGATCATCAATATAACAAAAAGAAGAAGAGAAATTTGCATCGCCATGAATAATAATATCTTTATTTTCCAAAGCACTATTAATATAGTCGGGCATTATCTGGTGTTCATTAGTGGCCATACGCGGACCGTATATCCTAAACAATCTAATTATCCTAGCATCAATATTGTAAATTAAACGATAATTAGCCACCATAGTCTCGGCGAAACGCTTCCCTTCATCATAAGCAGATCGTGAAGACAATTGATCAACAAAGCCTAAATCACTTTCTTTAAATTTTAATTCCGCATTAGTAATATTACGTGGACCATAGACTACTGCAGAAGAAAATTGTAAAAATTTGGTCTTATACTTTAAAGTTAAATCTAACAAATTTTTAATCACCAAGGAATTAGCTAACAGCATAACCAAACGATTAGTTAAAAAATGTTTAGGAGAAGCGGGACAAGCTAAATTATAAATTTCTTGCAAACCCTGAAATTCTACTTTAAACTTTTTCAAATCTTCTATTGACTCTAGATCTAAAGGAGTACTTAAATCATGATTAATAAACACAAAGTTAGGATTAGCTAATAGATGGTCAATATTACGTTCACTACCAGAAACAAAATTATCTACACAAATAACTTTATTAGTTTTGACTAACTCATCACAAAGATGAGAACCGATAAAACCAGCTCCACCAGCCACTAATACGTTCTTTTTATTGAAAATCACTTGTTTGGACATATTTTTGAAATCCATTTTAAAGGGATTTATTATTTATATTTATTATACCAATATTTGCTCCACCATTCCAGCTAGTTTTCCAGGTATAAAAAGATTGTAGTAGAGTTCCTTGACCATCAAAAATTCTAACTTCTGGTGCAGCTCCAGATTCAGCACCAGTTATAATGTCTCCGATACCATTATTATTAATATCTCCCGCCGCTAAATTAACTCCTCCCTGCCAATTAGTACGAAAAGCTAAAAATTGTCTTTTCAATATTGCTCGATTGGTAAAAATCTTAATTTGCGGATTACGCCCTGGCCCTGGAGCAACAATTATCTCTGATTTATTATGATCCCGGCGACCATAAACATTACTTACCGCCACCTTAATACCTCCTCTAAATTTTTTTTCATAAGCATAGAAAGCGCTTAATATATGGCCCTGAGGAGTGAAAATTTTTATAACTGGGGCTTTGCCTTGACCATAAGCTACCACAATCTCTCTATTACCCTTCCCGTCTAAATCGCCAACCGCCACACTCAAACCCCCTCGCCAATTTTTACTATCAACAAAAAATTTATTTAATAGTTTTCCCTTATCATTAAAAATACGAACTTGGCCATGACCACTAGAAGCAGCGGTAGCAATAATATCGGCTTTTCCGCTACCATTTAAATCACTAACCGCTACATTAACTCCCCCCTGAAAATTTATGGGAAAGGCTAAGAACTGTTTTAATAATTTACCAGTAGAAGTAAGAATTTTAATTTGGGGTTTTTGCCCCAATGCCGAACCAACTACCAACTCATTAAAACCATCACCATTAACATCTCCAGAGGCCACACTAGAACCACTAGGTATATTAGCCACTGGTAATTTATGGATTAAATCACCATTTACTGCAGTTAATTTGGAAGCTTTAGATCCGATATTACTGACTATTACTAAACGAGCCAAATGATTATATAATTCAGCTTTAGCCATTTCCACAGCCTTAAAAACATCCAGACGCCCATTACCAAGTTCACCGATATATTTAGGATTTAAGCGGTTAATATTATCAGTAGAGGCAAATAGAATATTAACTACTTGTCGCGGAGTCAATTCTGGGTTAGCTTGTTCAATAAGAGCGAGAGTACCAGAAACTAAGGGAGCAGCCATAGAGGTGCCCGACCAATAGCCTCCATAGAGTGCTTGAGGATTATTAATATCACTTCCAGCAGTTATGGTACTAAAAAAACTAATACCCGGAGCACTAATATCCACACAACGCGAACCATAACTAGAAAATCTAGCTTTTTGATCTAAAGCATCAGTAGCCGCTACACCAATAACCATGTTCTGTCCTAAAGATCCATCATAGCAAGCAGGATAAATCGGAGTTTTATCAATATTATAACCAACTCCACTGGCTCGTTCATTACCAGCAGCCGCTACCACAATCACTCCAGCTTTATGAGCCCGAGCAATTGCTTCTTGTAAAGCTTCACTATAATGAAAGGAGACAAAACTCAAATTAATAATATCAGCTCCATTGTTAGTGGCATAATCAATAGCTCGAATAACATCACTCGTTTTCCCTTGTCCTTTATCGTTAAGAACTCTCAGAGGCATAATTTGAGCCGACCAAGTTACTCCAGCCACTCCAATTTTATTATTTCCAACGGCAGCAATAATACCTGCTACTATAGTACCGTGATCCACTCCAGCTTCAGTCCAACCTGGGTCAAATTTAACCGGTGGATATGGCGTATTATTAACGAAATTCCAACCATGGACATCATCAATAAAACCATTATGATCATTATCTATACCATCGTTGGCAATCTCTTTAGTATTAGTCCAAATATTGTTACGTAAATCTGGATGATTAAGCTGAATTCGGCCATCAATAACCGCAATAACTATATCTGGGCTAGCAGAGATAATATCCCAAGCACTATTAGCCTTAATCTTAGCCAAATACCACTGATTACTATAATAGGGATCATTAGGCTTAACCGCTGCTGAAACTGGCTGGGCTATGAATAGAGCTAAGACAAAAAGAGATGTTAGTATTTTTTTCATATAACATCTTAATAATATCACAACTTAAAGAAATATCACAAGCTAAATAGCTTTAGGTAGTAATAAGCTAAAATAATAATTTATAAATTTTCTAAAACTTTCAAAGTTTCAATAGCGCATTTACGCCAAGCGAAATCTTTAACTCGCTCCTTACCTTTAATAATTAATTTCTCTCGTAAAGTTTGATCACTAATAATTTTTAACATGGCTTCATAGATTGATTGTTTGTTATTTTGATCAAAATATAAAACCGACTGTCCAGCAACTTCTCGTAAAACCGCCAAATTCGAGACCGCCGTTGGCACTCCACAAGCTAAAGCTTCTAAAATTGGAATACCAAATCCTTCATATTTAGAAGGAAAAATAAAGGCCTTGGCTGCACTGAAAATATAAGGTAGATCTTCCTCACTAATCCATCCAGGTAAGAATACTCTATCTCCTAAATGATATTCGTTAATGGTATATTCTACTTCATCATAACCAAAACTAGCATCGCCTGCTAAAACTAGATTCATTTTAATCTCGGGATGATTCTCTACCAGTAAAGCAAAAGCTTCCACTAGGGCAACAGTATTTTTCTTTTTTTCTAGACGACCAACATATAAAAGATAAGGGGAACTTAAATTATGCCTAGCTAAAACCTGAGAAATTTTTTCTGGTCCATCAAGAGGCGGATATAGATCTGCGTTATAACCATTATAGATAACTTTTATTCTATCGGGCGAAGTTTCTTTATAAACTTTTAAAATTTCTTGTTTAGTTGCTTCAGATACAGCAATAATTTTTTTAGCGTGACGCAAAGCAAAAGAGGTTGACCAATATAAATAATCAAGCGAATTTGGACGATAACGTCCTCTAGTGAAAATTCTGACTAAAAAACTAATCACCCGACGTGACCCTATTCCTTTAGTTTTCACCTTAAAAGAACGATATAAATTACCTTCATGCCAAAAGGCTAAATCATGAATGGTGTTGACTGTCCTTAGTGGTCCAAATAGGGGCAAAGCATGAGCAGGCACAAATAAGACATCGGGTCGCCACCAAATCATTTCCCAAGTTAATCTCCCTAGAGTCCAAAAAGAGTAGAAAGGCCAATTCAATAATTTAATAGAAAAATTAGGATTAGATTTAATTATTTTAAGCAACTCGGGGCGCACTGGCTGATTAATATATAAATAATATTTATTAACTGTATCAATTTCGGCTAAATTCTTAATTAGATAAAAAGAATACCATTCAGTCCCAGTCTTATGAAGTAAATTAGCGCGTGAAGCGTCTATGCCAATAATCATATAAATAAAAATTAGCCGATCTGTTTATAATCCGCTAATTATTTAGTTGCTAGGATGCTACGTTTATAGGAGTCTAAATTATCTAGAGCAATGCCAGTTCCTTTAGCTACACATAGCATAGCATCATCAGCCACATAGGCTGATACTCCAGTCGTCCTAGCAATCAACTGATCAATATTACGTAATAAAGAACTACCTCCAGTTAAAATAATTCCTTTATCCATAATATCAGCGGATAATTCAGGTGGAGTTTTCTGTAAAACTTTTTTAGCCACAGAGATAATGGCTTCTAATTCATTTTGGATAGCTTCAGTAACATCATCGCTGGAAACCGTAATACTGCGAGGCAATCCGGTAACAATATCACGACCGCGAACTTCTAAATATAGTTTATCTTCAATATACAGAGCCGAGCCAATATTTATTTTTATTTGTTCCGCAGTTCTCTCTCCAATAGCTAAATTATATTTTTTACGAACGAATTCCAAAATAGCGGCATCAAATTTATTACCGCCAACTCGTACCGAAGTGGAAGCTACGATACCACCCAGAGAAATCACTGCCATTTCGGCTGTTCCTCCGCCAATATCAATGATCATATGTCCAGTAGCAGAACCAATAGGAATATCCGCACCAATAGCAGCTGATACTGGTTCTTTAATGATATAGGCTGCTTTAGCTCCTGAAGCAATAGTAGCTTCAATCACTGCTCGTCGTTCTGTGGAAGATATGCCTGCTGGTACTGAAACCATAACTTCTGGTCTAAACAAACGAATTCCCCCTAAAGTTTTATTGATGAAATATCTAATCATAGCTTCGGTTGCTTTATAATCGGCAATAACTCCATCTTTTAAGGGACGAACTGCGGTAATAGTATCGGGAGTTCTACCAATCATATCTTTAGCTTCATTACCTACTGCTAAAATCTTTTGATCATCAACCGATACCGCCACCACACTAGGTTCATTGATAACAATCCCGCGTCGCGGTACATAAATTAAAGTATAAGTTGTCCCTAAATCAATTCCGATTCGTTTAATAAACATAAAAATTCTATTAAATACTAATTCATATTAGTATTTTACCGAGCATTAGTCAAACTATTTGTAATAATTTCCATCATTTATAATCTTATAATTATCAACTAAGCAGGAGCCCTAAAGCTATTCATCATCCGGGCTGGTATTAATAGTCCGTTCTTGATTACTTATAATCTTTTTTACCTTCTCCGCGAATTGAAAAGTATCAAATTCTTCTTTAAAGAAAAAATAATCTGCCCCTAATTCTAAACTACGACTACGGCTATCAGCTACGCTTAAATCAGTGAAAATAAAAATCTGTTTATCACCTAATTCTCCATCAGCTTTAATTTTCTTAATAATATCAAAACCATCTACCTTAGGTAAAATTAAATCCAAAATAATATAGTCAGGAGCAAAACTACGCAAACGATTAAATAACTCTTCTGGTTCTTCATCACCATAGCTCATCTCTACTGCAAACTCGGCAGTAGCGAACTGAGCTTCTAAACCATACAAAATATCCGCATCATCTTCAATAATAAAAATTTTTTTATTATTCATATTTTTATTATTTATTAACTTTTATTTTTTTCCACCAAACTTCATGCTCTGTATACCAATCTATCGTAGCTCTCAGACCTGACTCAAAATCAACCCGTGGTTCCCAGCCTAGTTCCTTCTGAGCTTTACTAAAATCTATAGCATAACGACGGTCGTGCCCTAAGCGATCAGAAATATGTTGTATTTTTTCTTCTGACTGCCCCATTAATTTTAGAATCAACTTAGTAATCTGTAAATTGCTATATTCATTGTTACTCCCTAAACAATAGGTCTCACCAATTTTGCCTTTATTAATAATTAAATCTATACCGCGAATATGATCATCAACTTGGATCCAATCTCTAATATTATCTCCATTGCCATAAATTGGTACACTTTGATTGTTTAATAAATTAGTAATAAATAAAGGTATTATTTTTTCTGGATATTGATAAGGACCATAATTATTGGAACAATTGGAGATAGTTATCGGTAAATTATAGGTATAGAAATAAGCTCGTACTAAATGGTCAGCTGCTGCTTTAGAAGCGCTATATGGGGAATGAGGATTATAGGGGCTTTGTTCGCTAAATTTCTTGGAACCAAATCCTAAACTGCCAAAGACTTCATCGGTAGAAATATGGTGAAAATGAGTATTATTTTTCCGAGCCGCTTCTAATAAAACCCTAGTACCTTCTATATTAGTCCGAATAAATCTAGCACTATCTAGGATAGAACGATCTACATGACTCTCAGCAGCAAAATGGACAATTAAATCAATTTTAGGCACTAAACTATTAACTAAATTAGCATCCACAATATCACCTTTAACAAATTGATAATTAGCTTGAGTACTAATATCTTGTAAGTTATCTAAATTGCCAGCATAAGTCAGTAAATCTAAATTAATAATTTCATCGCTAGGATAATTCTTTAACCAATAATGGATAAAGTTAGAGCCGATAAAACCCGCTCCACCAGTAACTAATAATTTCATATTAAATTGCTAATTTTTTTATAATTGAATCGGCTTCGCCTGGAGCGTATTCCCCTCGGTGCCAAGAATGATGACCATCTCCCATGTGCCGGGGAATTACATGAAAATGTATATGAGGAATTACTTGACCTGCTACTGGATCATTATTTACCGAAGCATTATAGCCAACTATAGCTAACTTGCTCTTCAATAGGTAGCCTACTTTCTTTACGGCTATAATTAACTTTTTTAAATCTTCCTCAGGTATTTCTTCTAAATTCTTATAATGTTTTTTAGGTACGACTAAGGTATGCCCTGGGTTAATTGGTTTAATATCTAAAAAAGCAAAAATATCATCATCTTCATAGACTTTATAGGCTGGAATATTGCCTTTTATGATTTCGCAAAAAATACACATATAGTTATTTATAAAAAATATTTATTCTATTCGGTAGGGACTGTTAGCATCTTTTTCCCATCTAATTTCATCTACTTTCTCCTTTTTCCCTACTCCTTTATATAGTTTATCCGGTAAATTAATGCTCCAAGCTGGAACTTGAGAAATACATTTATAGCCATGAACTACTCCTGGAGGAACTATGACTAAACTGGGATTATTTTCTCCAACTTCTATTTGGAGAGATTGCCCCACTGTTTTAGAGTTAGGACGACGATCCCAAAGATATAAACGAAAGCTACCAGGACCTAAAAAAATAAAACAATCGCTCTGGAATACATGTTCATGTGGCCCACGACTTACCCCAGGATTAGTGAAACTAACATAAGACATGACTGGTTTAAAATCTATTTCGTCCTGACGAAAAACTTCCATCAAGCAACCTCGCTGATCCTTATATTTATTAATCTTCTTAATTACCACTCCATTTAACATAAGCAAAATATTGTTAGTCTAGTTTATTTTTGAGGAAAAAGTTTTAGCTTTAGCTTTATATTCTATTAAACCATTCTGAGCCCCTAAATGAGCTACTTTAGCTGCAGCATTATGCAAAGCTAAATCTAGAGCTTTATCAATATCATCAGAAAATAATACCATTCCAGCTGCAAAGGAAGAATTAAATATATCGCCAATACCCGTAGTATCTACAGTTTTTCGTCCTTTAATAATTTTCCGACGATAAAATCTATCACCATCATAAACCATAACCCCTTCTGACCCTAGAGTAATCACTACTATTTGCGGGCCAAAACTGTGCATAATTTTAATTAAATTCTTGGGATTATTCAAAAATTTACGCCCCAGATGTTTATGCTGTTGCGAAGTCATAACTAATTCAATTGCCTCGTCTTTATTGGAAGCCAAAACTTTAACTTTTTTGAGATAAGGAGCAATCTTTTTAACTCCTTGTAGGTATTGAGTCATACCCGGATTCCAAAAAATTTGCGGTCCACCTTTGACTACCACAGAAAAAATACTTTTAAGTTTGCTAATCCAATTACCAGCCAAAGAAGCAATATAAATATTATGTGCTCGCTTTAGAATTTTTAGATGCTGGGAGGTAATTTTTAGTTTATTATTAGCACCCCGTTGAGCAAATATAATGCGTTCACCAGAAGGAGAAATCAATATAAAAGAGGACCCACTTTCCTCTCGGGAAATGGTTTGTATTAAACTGGTATTAACTTTCCTAGCTTGTAAATTCTGCTTAATAAATTTACCCTCCAAATCATCTCCAACTGGAGCAATACAAGCTACTCGCAAAGAGAAATTAGCCAAACAAACTGCCGCATTAGCAGCTCCACCACCATAGGAATAATAAAATTTATCTACTTTAATCTTGGCTCCCGACTCAAAAGCCAGAACATTCTGGTGTAAAATATCTAAACGCTTATTAATGGCAATCCCCTGGTCGGTAAAGAAAGATATATCCCGAGTAGTGCCACCAATAGTAATAAAATCATAAATCATATTTTTATAATAACACAAAAACTATTTCTTTTCCAAAAAGAAAGGCCGCCAACGGCGAGTAAAAGCATTAGCTCCACTAAATAGTAGCAAAGCAAAAATTTCACTCCAAATAATTTGATGAATAAGGGTTAACCAAAAATGACCAGTTAAAAAAAATGGACTAGTCAAGCTAGAAGAAAAATAAGAAAAAACTCCCACTACGATATTATCAAACACTGTGGCTAGTAGTATTAATAAAGCAAAAGAATATAAAGAACGATTAGTGAGCCAAGTGTCCAATATCCATTTAGTAAAAACTACGGTTAAAAACAAGCTAATAAGATTAAAGCCGAAGAAATTAAAAGATAGAATATCCAACCAAAATCCACCAATTATTACCACTTGAATCGCTGAACGGAAATCATAAAAAAATAGGGTAAATATTAAAATAATTAGCAATAAATTCAAATCACGAAAAAATGGAGCTAGAGCATAGATGCCAGAAAATTGGACAATAGCTACTAGTGAGATAAACAGAATAAAAAAAACAATTTGTCCTATTTTCTTAAACATAAGTATATTATCTATTCCAATCTTGATTAAGTAATAATAACTAATACCACAGTTAAACTACCCGGATTCAATAAAGGTTCAATGGTGGCAGTTTGCCATACCTCATTACTAGTATTATAAATACGACTTATTTTACCAATAAGTAACCCACGGGGAATATTTCCTCCTAAACCAGAAGTAATAACCATATCGCCAGTTTTAATATTTTCTGATTGAGGAATATAATTCATTTCAATAGTTAAACCTAAATTGCCATTAACAATACCACGAGTTTTAGTCTGATTTTGAATGGTGGCAGCCAATTTACAGTTGGCACTAGTAGTTAGACAAAACGTAGCACTAGTATCTTTTACTTCTATAATCTTACCAATAATAACTCCTTGACTGATTACCCCCAGCCCGGGACGAAGTCCATCGCGACTGCCTCGATCAATAATTAAATCGCCATTATTATCAATCGGTGCTTGTTTAGCAATTATACTGGCGGTCACCGCTTTAAAATTATTAATTTTTAAAAAATTTAAACTAGCACGTAGCTTGGTATTCTCTGCTCCAATCTCTAAACAACGAGAGTTAGCCACTGTTAAAGCAAGAACTTTTTTATTGAGCTCGGAAATTCTATTTTGTAGAACTTTACTGCCACGGCTAGAATGATAAGAATTGTTTGATGAAGAACTCCATCTATATAAATTAGCATTCAAGGGTTTAGTAGTGCTTAATAAAAAATCTCCTAGTGGAGCTAAAAAACCAGTGACATACAACAAAAATAATAAAATGAATACGACTCCAAAAATCACTACAGGATTATTTTTATTAATTTTTATCATACTGACAGTTAGGATTATAATGAACCTGCCTAATCCTGTTGGCTAGGCATCATCACTTTATCTAGTAGCTCTTTATTGTCCAATAGAATTCCTGTCCCCCGAGCTACACAAGTTAAAGGATCATCAACTATCTTGACTGGAATTTTAGTAGCGGTAGAAATTGCTTTATCTAAACCTCGTAATAAACTTCCCCCTCCAGACAAGAATAAACCCCGTTCATAAATATCAGAAACTAATTCTGGCGGAGTGGTCTCTAAAATAGTTTTAATATTCTCAATAATTCTATTAACTGTTCGGCTTAGGGCTTCTCTAATCTGTTTATCGCTAGCCATTAAAGCTTTAGGTAATCCAGTTAACAAATCTCTGCCTCGCACTTCAATTTCTTGAGGGCTTTCTAGAGGAACGGCCGAACCAACGGCAATTTTAATACTTTCGGCTAATTGTTCACCAATTAGAATATTAAATTCCTCCCGCACATATTCAATAATATTACTATCAAATTCATTTCCAGCGGCTTTTAGAGACTTCCAGGTTACCACCCCACTTAGAGAAATAACGGCAATTTCTGTAGTCCCTCCGCCAATATCAACCATCATAGTGGCAATGGCCTCAGTTACTGGCAAACGGGCTCCAATAGCTGCCGCCATAGCTTCATCAATTAAATAAACTTTTCGAGCTCCAGCGGATTTAGCCGCATCTTCTACCGCTCTTTTCTCTACTTCAGTTAAATCCAGGGGAATACCAATAACTACTCGAGGACGAGAAATTAAAGAAAAATTATCATTATGTACTTTATTAATAAAATATTTTAACATTTTCTCGGTTATTTCAAAATCAGAAATTACTCCATTAATTAAAGGTTTGATAGCCTCAATATGCCCTGGGGTTTTACCCACCATTTTTTTAGCAGCTTCACCAACTTCTAAAATTTCATTGGTACGTTTATTAATAGCCACCACACTAGGCTCATTAATAGTAATACCTTTATCGGCAACATAAACTAAGGTATTTTTCGTGCCTAAATCAATACCTAAATCATAACTAAATTTTCCTAAAAAATTATTGAACATAAATTATTTTAAAACTTTAAACATCTAAACTCTAATAACTCTTAGCAAACAACCAATCATGCTTAGCTTCTTTCCCACTAATAAAACACTTTTTATTATGAGGTTTATTATTAGCTTGGCTATTTAATAAAACTCGCGAAACCATTCCATATTTTTCTTTTAACTGCTGTTCAGTATTCGCATCTTCGCTCCAACTAGCCTCAAACCAACCAGAACGATTATCAATTTCTTTCCAATCCTCAATTTGATAAATATGATCTTTATGAAAATCATTAGCTTGCTGAAATAAATTGTTATGTATATCCTCCATCAACTTAGCTAAATAAGAATTTAAATCCGAGAGCTCAATCTGTTCCTTAGTGTCGTTATCACGCCTAAAAATCGTAAGTTTATTCTCCTGAATTTCTTTTAAACCTATTTCTAAACGGACTGGTACCCCGCGTACTTCCCAATAGTTAAACTTAAAGCCTGGAGTGGATCCTTCTCGTTCATCAATTTTAATTCTATATTTCCCGTTTAAACTCTGAATTATTTGTTTGGAAAAATCTAAAACTTTTTGGCGATTATTTTGATTCTTATAAATTGGCACTATAACTATCTGAATGGGGGCAATATTAGGAGGCAGACGTAGACCATTATCATCACCATGGACCATAACTACCGCGCCAACGGCTCGCCAAGATAAACCCCAGCTATTTTGATAAGCTAGATGAGTTTTGCCATCAGCTCCTAAATAACTAACATCAAATACTTTGGCAAAATTAGTTCCTAAATAATGACTAGTGGCGCCCTGGATAGCTTTACCATCTCGAGCCATGACTTCCACAGTCATGGTAGTAACTGCCCCAGCAAATTTTTCACTTTCTGACTTCTGCCCAATGAAAGAAGGAATAGCCATGAACTTATAAACTTCTTGGTATAAATTCAATATTTTATCAACTTCAGCTCGCGCCTCTGACTCTGTAGCAAAAACTGTATGTCCCTCTTGCCATAGAAATTCACTCCAACGCAAAAAAGCCCGAGGGCGTTTCTCCCAACGCACTACATTGGCCCACTGATTTAAACGTAAAGGCAGATCTTTATAACTTTGAATCCAACGAGCATAAGTTTTATACATAGCAGCTTCACTGGTAGGACGAATTACTAATTTATTAGCTAACTCTTCTCCTCCAGCATGAGTGACAATTGCTAACTCAGGGGCAAAGCCTTTAACATGATCTCGCTCTGCTTCTAGATTTTCCAAAGGAACAAAAATAGGAAAATACACATTTTCTACTCCATCATTTTCTAAACGTCTACTGAGTTCTGCTTTAATTAATTCCCAAATTTTTAAACCATAAGGACGAACTATGCCACAACCACGTACTTCCGAGGTCTCGGCTAGTTCAGCCTCTTTAATAACATCTTGATACCACTGGGGAAAATCATGACTCTGTTTAGTAATTGTTTTTTTATGATTAATAGACATATATTATTTCTCATCTTAGCCTAGAAAATTGTACTTGTAAAGTAGCTAATTTAGCCTAATTTAGGCTAAACAAGTCTACATTAGCTGTAAATTTATACTATTAACTCTAACAATTCTAAGCTTTGGCCATTTTTTTCAAAGCCGCTTTAACTCGTTCGCCACTGTCAATAATTTTCGGATCAAGGGCATTTAGAGCATTCCGAGCATCACTAAGCGAATAGCCTAAAGACATTAAAGCATCAATTTCGTCACTACTTCCCAAAGGCGTAGAACCAAACTTATCACTATTTACACTAGAACGTAAAACTTTATTTTTTAATTCTAAAACTAAACGCTCTGCTGTTTTCTGGCCAATACCAGATACTTTAGTCAACAGATTAGCATCACCTCGGATAATTGCTTCCTTAATATCTCTAGCGCTAGCAATAGTTAAAACCCCTAAAGCTGATTTAGGACCCACTCCAGAAACTGTTAATAATAATTCAAATAATTCTAAATCTTCTAAAGTTTTAAAGCCATATAAATCACTAGCTTCTTCCCTAACCCGATGATGAATATAAATTTCCTGTTCTGTGTTAAGTTTCAAATCATTTAAAAAAGTTTCTCCTATAAAAACCTGATAACCAATATTGGCAACTTCAATAATTACATAATTTAGAGTTTTACTCATTACTTTTCCCCTTAAAAATGAAATCATACAAGAACTATTAATTAAAAACTTAATTTACTTATTATTCTTAACTTCATTAGTTTTTCTTCTTATCACCGTAAATTCGGGAATGTTCCCCTTAGCTTTCGCCAGTTTCAAAACAACAATCCTACCCCCACCACCACCATGAGCCTCAGTTATTTCCTCGCCAGTCTTAGCATCCCAAAGAATTCTAGGGCTTATTTTAATTATATCATAGTTAGGACTAATCAATTCAATCTTCTCTTTAATCCTAACAGTATTGTGTACTTTAAAATAGACCAATTGTATAGAGGGGTTTAATTTAAATTTTTTAAAACTTTTATCCGGAACAATAACTTGACCACAAAACTCCCATTCACTCTTATTATGAGCATCTAAAATGTTCTGATCCGCTTTAGCCCCTAATAAAAAGCCAACAGTATAACCCCGATTGACTAATTTACTTTCTAGTTCAGAATATAAATAATCAAGTTCTAGCTTAAGTTTTGCTTGAGATATTTTTTTAGATATTCTTTTATTTAGTAATTTTATAGCTTGACGATATATTCCCACTACTGTGGCTTGATAATAGACACTCTTAGCACGACCTTCAATTTTAAAACTAGTTACTCCAGCTTGAGCTAATGCGGATAAATATTTAATTAAACAAAGATCTTTAGAATTTAAAAGATAAGTACCGTGAGCTTCTTCTACTAATTCCAATTCTTCGGCGTGTTCACCAGTTTTTAATTTAAATTTTTGAATTTCATAAGGCCACCGACAAGGTTGAGCACAATCTCCTAGATTAGCACTCCGATCAACAAATAACTTAGACAGAAAACAACGCCCAGAATAGGCCATACACATTGCTCCCTGAACAAAATATTCCAATTCTATCTGGGGCAGAGCCTGATGAATTTCTGAAATATCCGCTAAACTAACTTCTCTCCCCAAAATTATTCTGCTAATTCCCTGTTGAGCCCAAAATTTAACCGCAGCTAAATTAGTACAGTTGGCCTGAGTTGACAAATGAATTTCTACTTTAGGCCAAATCTCTTTAACTAATAAAATAATTCCGGGATCAGAAATAATTAAAGCGTCAACGGCCATACTCCTAAGTTGTCGCAGATAGGCTGGTAGTTTCTTTAGATGTCTATTATGAGCAAAAATATTAATAGTTACATAGACTTTTTTATGTAGTCCGTGAGCCACTTTAACCGCTTGTTTTACCCCTGCTAAATCAAAGTCATTAATTCTAACTCGCAGAGAAAAATCTGGGATACCTAAATAAACGGCATCAGCTCCATAGGCAAAAGCCGTATCCATTTTTAATCTATTCCCCGCGGGGGCTAAAAGTTCTAACTTAGTCATAAAATTATAATAATTGAAAGTCAGCTAGAGCTTATTTTTTAAATCTCTTGACTCTTATCAACCCCGAGACTGGCACGACTTCAACTCCTTTTTTCTCAATTTCATCTAAAAATAAGTTCATTCCTAAAGAATCCGAAGCTATATGACCAGCGACAACAACATTTAAATGCTGTTTTTCCGCTTCGGTCCTATGTTTTTCACTCATATGCATGCTAATAATAGTACCAATCCCCTGCTGAGCCATTTTTTCATAAATATCAAGAGAGCCACTAGTTCCTCCGGTAAATTCGCTAACTATAATTTTACCACAACTATTTTCAGGAGCACCAACAGAAATAATCGGTCCAGCTTTACGAGCTTGAGCTTGTTTATATTCAGGAATAGTTTTTAATAGACTTATTAATTCAGCAATAGTTTCTACCTTATCCTCTGATTTCTTTATAAACTTGATTACAAAATCAGCTCCTAAATTATCAGCTGGAGTATGAATACACATAAAATCTAAACCTAAAATCTTAGCAATATCTAAAGGCCTATTATGATTGATTGGAGATAGACTCCTGAATACTTCAGCAATACGTGGAGCACTAATTGCTTCAGACACATTAATTGGCACACCATAATTAGCTAATACTTGAGCTTGTAAATGCATAACATCAGCTAAATCAGCTAAGGCGGGACCAGCAGGATGATGAGTGATAACTAAGTCAATATCAACTAATTGCTTGGCCAATAATAGTTCTGGCCCTTCCATATCAATTCCTGCTAAAACTTTACGAATATTCTTCTTATTATTATCTACTAGAATAAGAGAATCAGAATAGGGATTAACTAATTTATCCTTATCAAACTCTTTCTGGTCTGTAGCACTTAAAGAGTTATAATTCTTTTTAATTCGGGCTAAATTCTTAGCTACTATTTTTTCCCCACGCAAATCATGACTAATTCCTAATTTAATAGCTAAATTATATATTTGTGAAGTGGTCATATATTTTAAAATTATAAAAAAATAAATTAAATTGATAAATTATACTAATTCCTCTGTTTACATAGCTCGTAAACGTTTAATCCTCTGTGCTATAGGCGGATGGGTGGCAAAGGCCCGAGCTAAAAAATTAGTTTTAATTTTGCCCGGAACATCGTTTTTAAAAGGAGAGGCAATATATAGATGGGCTGTAGCCCTGTTAGCCTCTTTTAAAGGTTGACGATCTTTGGAAATCTTTTCTAAAGCTCTAGCTAGTCCCTCTGGATACCTAGTGAGCAGAGCTCCATCACTGTCTGCTAAAAATTCTCGTTTACGAGAAATGGCAAACTGCATTAAATAGGCAAATAAAGGAGCTAAGATCGATAAAACGATAGCTACAATCATGATAATTAAACCAATCTGATCATTTCCGCCAGAATTATTACTGCTACGCCGGCCACCAAAAAAAGTCCAATTACGAAATCCATCTGCTAACAAAACAATCACTCCCACTAGCACGGTGACTAGAGTGGCTAATAAGATATCTCTATTTCCGATATGAGACAATTCATGAGCAATCACCCCTTCCAGTTCCACCTTATCTAATTTTTGGACCAAACCAGTAGTAACTACAATAACTGCGTGTTCTTTATCTCGTCCAGTAGCAAAAGCGTTGGGTGCTAAATCATCAATTAAATAAATTTGTGGTAAAGGAAGCCCAGCAGTAATACAAAGATTTTCTACCAACAAATAAAGTTCTCGGGCACTCTGTTTAGATACTTTATGGGCCTTACTCATAGCCAGTACCATTCTATCGCTATACCAATAGCTAAAAAAACTAAAACCCACCGCGAAAATAACTACTCCATATAAAATTAGAGAATTCTGAAATTCGTAGCTAAAAATATAAGCTAAAATCACTACCACTACCAAAAAGATAGTTAATAACCACCAGGTTTTACGACGATTAGAGTCGCTTTGAGTATATATGGAAGCCATAATATATTAGCTAGAATTAAAAATTTTAAACGGCTAGAATACTAAAATTTAACTTCAATAGCTTTTGCTTCTGAAGAATTATCCAGTTCAAAAAACTTTTGAGCACTAAAGCCTAACATATTAGCAAATATATTGGTAGGAAATATTTGTAATTTAGTATTAAAGTCACGGACATTAGCATTATAGAAACGACGAGAAGCCATAATTTTATCTTCGGTATCAGTTAGTTCTTGCTGTAATTCTAAAAAATTCTTGCTAGCTTTTAGATCTGGATAACTTTCAGATAAAGCAAATAAAGATTTTAAAGTTGAAGATAAAGCATTTTCAACTGCCATCTTTTTAGCAATATCTTGACCACCAGTAGCCATAGCTTGATTACGAGCCGCTACTACTTTTTCAAAAGTTCCCTGCTCATGAGCAGCATAACCTTTAACCGTCTCTACTAAATTAGGAATTAAATCATAGCGTCGTTTCAGCTGTACTTCCATATCGCTATAGCTTTCCCCCACTCTGTTTTTTAGGCGAATAAGACCGTTATACATAGCCGCCATTAGTAATAATAAAATGACAACCACGGCCACAATAATTTCTATAATCATACACTTAGTTAATTATTGATTTAGAATAACTAAAAAGTTATTACCATCTCAATAACTATTAAATTACTTAATATGCTTAATAAGCCTATTCCACTAAACTACTTTTGTAAACTCACTGTTATTACCTGACCAGCAAATTTAATTTCTTTTTTAGTCTGTCCATTTTGACTTAGAGCTATTCCGGCTATAAAATCTAAAGCCAAGGTGTCGCTAATAATTTCAGGGGCAATAGTTTTCAATGCTTGATCTAATTGAGCTGGAGCTTGATAATATACAGTAACTCTATCCTGTAGAGTCAAGCCGTTTTCCTTACGTAACAAATTAATGGAACGAATTAACTCACGTTTTAGACCTTGACGTTTGAGCTCTGGGCTTAGAACAGTGTCTAACTCTACACTTGACTTTTCAGCCAATAAATCAGTAAAACTCAGAGTTTGAATATTTAATTCAGCAGTTATTAAATCTACATATTTAGAATCAAGTATAGCCATACCTCTAACTTTAATACTGGCTAACATCTGACGAGTTTTAATTCCTACAGCATCGCGCTGAGCTAGTCCTAGTTCTACTATTCTACGAACTGAAGACATATTATTCAAAATTTTCTGGTCTTCTCTCCCTAGCCCAAATATCTTAAAAGCCTGTTGTACTAAACTCTTAGCCTTAGAAGGCTGAAGAGGCCAAGTTTCTAAATGTACGGAACGATCATCGTTAGTGAAATTAAAACCCTTAACTTTTTGCCATAAACTTTCAGCAATAAAAGGGGTGAAGGGGGCCATTAATTTGGCTAAAGTTATTAACACTCGCTTGGTGGTAGCTAGAGCTAAATCTCTATCAACTAAATTATCTGATTTAAAGCGATCCCGACTACGACGCAAATACCAAGTAGATAATTCATCAATAAATTCAGTGATTGGTCGTATAGCTTTAGGAAGGTTATAGGCTTCTAAAGCACTAGTAGTCTGATTAATCAATAAATTTAATTTTATTATAATCCAACGATCTAAAATATTCTTGCTCTCAGTATTATTAGCTTTAAGATTAGTAGCTGACGCTGGATTCTCTCCAGCAAACATCTGATAGAATTTATAAATATTCCACAGAATCATGACATTTTTACGTAAAGATTCTTGAACATCTTTTTCGGAAAAGTTTAAATTCTCAGCTTGCATAACTGGAGAAGAAAGCAAATAAGCTCGTAAAGCATCCGAGCCATACTTCTCAATTATCAGTGAAGGATCAGGATAATTTTGTAAACGTTTAGACATCTTTTTACCATCTAAAGCTAGCACTATGCCATTGGCCATAACATTACTAAAAGCACGTTTTTTAAATAAACCTACCGCCATTACGTGTAGATAATAAAACCAAGTTCTGGTTTGATCAATACCTTCAGCAATAAATTGAGCAGGAAAATTATGTTCAAATTTAGCTTTATTTTCAGTAGGGTAATGCAGTTGAGCAAAAGGCATAGAAGCGGATTCAAACCAACAATCTAGGACATCACTAATACGTTTCATTTCTCCACCACATTTATCACATTTAAAAGTAAGCAGATCAACTTTATCTTTATGAATATCCGTAATCTTAGTAGCAGTTAATTTTTCTAATTCAGCTACACTACCAATTACTTTTTGCTCTCCACAACTACACTGCCAAATTGGTATAGCACTAGCCCAAAAACGCTGACGAGAAATTGACCAATCCCGGGCACCATTTAACCAATTACCAAAACGCCCCTCTTTGATATAGGCTGGCGACCAATTTATATTTTTAGCACTTTTAAGTAATTGCTCTTTAATTTTGCTCACTCCCACAAACCAAGAAGAAGTAGCATAATTTATAAGCGGAGTATCACAACGCCAACAATGAGGATAACTATGTTCATATTTAGCTTTATAAAATAGAGTACCATGGGCAGCTAAATATTTAATAATCTCTACATCAGTTGAGCTGTGATCAGCTACCGGTTTAACTTGTAAACCAGAAAAGTCTTTTACTTCGGGTTTAAAAACCCCATCTAAACCAATATGTTGAATAAAAGGTAAATTATTCTTCTTGCCTAAATCCATATCATCTTCACCAAAAGCTGGAGCAATATGGACAATACCAGTGCCTTCAGTAGTGGTAACAAAATCAGCAGCATAGATTTTCCAACCTCGCTCCCTGTTCTGTAGAGATTTATCCTCACTATAATAATTAAATAAGGGTTTATAAACACGACCCACTAAATCCGTTCCTTGATATTCAGTAACTATTTGATAATTTCCATCAGGGAAAACTTGATCTAAAAGTTCTTGAGCTACAATATAGAAAGCATCATCAACTTCAACTTTCACATACTTAATCTCTAGGCCTATTGCTAAAGCTACATTAGCAATTAAAGTCCAAGGGGTAGTAGTCCAAGCTAGGATATAAGTTCCAGCTTCATCAATTAATTCAAATTTAGCAATTACGGATAAATCTTTAATATCCCGATAGCCCTCAGCCACCTCAGATTGAGAGAGAGTAGTTTCACAACGAGGACAAATATGCATAGAACGATAATCTTTATAAATCAAACCTTGATCCCATAAACGTTTAAAAGCCCACCAAACTGAATCCATGAAATTAAGATCCATAGTTTTATAGGCGTGATCCATATCGGCCCAACGGCCTAAACGTTTAATGATCTTTTTCCAATCATCTACATAAGTAGAAACCCGACTGCGACATAAACTATTAAATTGAGTTATTCCCAAATCTTCAATTTCTTTTTTGTTTTTGGTGCCTAATTCTTTTTCTACAATATTTTCAATCGGTAATCCATGGCAATCCCAACCCCATTTTCGTTCCACGTGATAACCACGCATAGTTTGGTAGCGAGGAATTACATCTTTCATTAAGCTAGATACTATATGCCCATAATGAGGCGTACCAGTAGCAAAAGGTGGCCCATCATAAAAAACATATTCACCGTGGGGAGCAGACTGTTGTAGAGTCTTATTAAAAATATCCGCCCGATCCCAGAACTTTAAAACGGTTTCTTCCCGTTGGGAGACCGATTCTATAGGAGATTTCTTTTGTTCCTCGGGCATATATTTTAACTGCTTATATAACTTTATTTACTAAATTTATCACAAGATTACGGAAAAATCAAGCTAAAAAAGAGAACTCTTTCAAGCTCTCCAAGGGAAATAATACCTTCTAATCAACTAAAAATTACGCTTCCTACGAAACTTGCGACTATAAGGATAAATATCTCCATAAGGATCAGGGGAATTGTCATCATCATCATTGTTATTATTATAATCATCAGCTTTAGTTTTAATTTTTTTAGCAGTACCACCAGATTTAGTTTTTCTAGTTTTTTTGTGAACTTCAACCCCTGTATTAGCTTGAGCTTTACTCTGCTGCAAAACTTTTTTATATTTTATCCAAAGTAAAGCGAGATCTCTATATTCTGGATCATCATTAACTTCTGGAAAAACCGATTTCCAGTGTAAATCTAAATTGCTTTCTCCTATCTCTTTCTGTTTAGCGTTAGTATTTCCCTTACCTTCATTTATTTCTTGCTCAATTTTTCTAGCTTCTTTTTTAAACCCTAATAAACGTTGCTGGTAAGCCGACAATTCTTCTGTAAATTCCTTAAAATCATCTAGTGAAAGATCCCAATAATTACTAGCTAATAAATATTTAAGATGTTCTACTTGTTTAGCTTCTTGAGCTTTACGACGGTCAGCATTTTGTTCTCGTTCAAATTCTATTTCTTCTTTAGATAAAGGCTTAATATTATTATGTTTAGCAGAAGATGCTTCTGATTTCTTAGCTTCAAAGGATCTTACGGGGTGATCAAAGATATCTAAAAAATCTAATTGTTTATTGGGCATATTGTTATAAATTAAATTTATTATTCTAATCTATACAAGTATTAATAATTTAAGCACCATGGCAATGCTTATACTTCTTGCCACTGCCACAAGGACAAGGATCATTCCTGCCAACCTTTTTACCCTGCTCATTTTTCAATTTTTCTGGCACTAAATCCACGTCATTACGACCTTCGGATTCACGGTGCATTTCTTTAGCTGCTCCGCTAAAATTCAACTTTTTTTGATCTTGATTGGTAAAAAGTTTAATTTCTGGACCAGCAGTCATTCGTAAAGCATCACCAGTTTTATAAATAGAATAGACTACTTGTTTATTAATCAAACCATTTAACTCTTGATATAGACGATAGGCTTCTTTTTTATACTCTACCAAAGGATCGTGCTGTCCATAACCGCGCAAACCAATACCTTGACGCAAATAATCTATAGTTTCTAAATGTTCTACCCATAATTCATCAATAGATTTAATTAAAATACCTTTTTCCACATCAGAGAATTGTAGATTAGCGCGAATAAAATCAGCAGTTAAAGTAGCATAACGCTTAACGGCTAAAAGATATAAATAATTAATAATCTCGGTCCTAACCGTATCTTTAGGTTTAGAACTTTTAATGAACTCCGCCAATTTCGTGTTGGCTTCTTTAGAAATACTCCAAATAGTTTGCATGGTTTCATAAATTTCCTTAATATTCCATTCATCTATATGCTCAGCAACAGTGTGAAAATTTACTACATTTACAATTTCTTTCCTAACCATTTCTAAAATAATTCTACTTAGACTTCGTTCTGTGGTAAGTTCTTTTAATATAATTTCGTCTTCAGTGGCAATAGCACTTTGTTTAACAGTTTGTTCTTTCAAAACTAGAGGAGAGCCAAACTTATCTACCGCTGGTTTATCTGGACTATTCTCCATTTTCTCTATTTTTTCTTTTTCCTGTTTAACTAATTTGATTCCTTCTTTATTCTCTGTTTCCTCTAGTTCCACCCCTTCAGAAATCTCTAGAATTTCTCGGCGACGATTATAAATACTAGACCTATGACGATTGATGACATCATCATACTCTACCAGTTGCTTACGCATATCAAAATTATTACCTTCCACTTTCTTCTGGGCATTTTCTATTGACTTAGAAATAATCTTATTCTCAATTGGCATATCTTCAGGCACTTTTAGGGTTTTCATAAGATTACGCATTTTATCACCGCCAAAAATACGCATTAAATCATCCTCGGTAGAAACATAGAACTGTGAAGAACCAGGGTCACCTTGACGACCAGAACGACCACGCAACTGATTATCAATTCTACGAGATTCGTGCCGTTCAGTACCTACCACGTGTAAACCACCAGCTTTTTTAACTTCTTTTTGTTCAGCAGCTAAAGGCGGATGGCCACCCAAAACAATATCTACTCCACGACCAGCCATATTAGTAGCCAAGGTGATGGCTCCTTTCCGACCAGCTTGAGCAATAACTTCCGCTTCCTTTTGATGATTCTTGGCGTTTAACATTTGTGGGCGTAATCCTTCACGTTCCATAAGTTCAGCTAAAATCTCATTTTTTTCAATAGAAATAGTGCCAATTAAAATCGGCTGACCCTTAGCATGACGCCTCTTAATGTCCGCAATAACCGCTTTAAATTTATTCTCTTCAGTACGATAGATAAGATCATTATGATCTTTACGAATATTAGGTTGATTAGTGGGGATAACAATAGTCTCTAATTTATAAATTTCATGAAATTCCTCAGCTTCAGTGGCTGCTGTACCAGTCATACCAGATAATTTTTTATACAAACGGAATAAGTTTTGAAAAGTAATAGTAGCCATGGTTTGAGATTCTTTTTGGATCTTTACCCCTTCTTTAGCCTCAATGGCTTGGTGCAAGCCTTCGCTATAACGTCGCCCAGGCATTAGACGTCCAGTGAACTCATCAACAATAACAATTTCGTTATCTTTAACTACATAATCTTTATCTCGTTTAAATAAAACCCGGGCCTTCAGGGCTTGCTCTAAATGGTGTACTTCTTTAACTCCAGTCTCTACATAAATATTTCCTAAACCTAATATCTTTTCTACCTTGTTTATACCATTTTCAGTTAAAGTAGCAGCATGCATCTTCTCATCAATATTATAATCAGTATCTTCGTCTAGCCCAGCCACAATCTGGGCAAATTTAGAATATTTTTCCACCGACTCTTCCGCCGAACCGCTAATAATCAAGGGGGTCCGTGCTTCATCAATTAAAATTGAATCAATTTCATCAACAATGGCATAATGTAAAGACCGTTGTACGGTTTGATCTAGGCTATATACCATGTTATCGCGCAAATAATCAAAACCAAATTCATTATTAGTTCCATAGGTAACATCAGCATAATAAGCTTCACGACGAGACACAGAGCGGAAATGCTTTAAACGTTCGTCATATTGGCTGGAATCTACATACTCTGGATCATAGATATAAGCATTTTCATGGACAATTACCCCAGTGGAAAATCCTAAAGAATAAAAAACTGGAGCCATCCAACCTGCCCCTAAACGAGCCAAATAATCATTAACCGTAATAAGATGAACTCCTTTACCCTCTAGAGCATTAAGATAAAGAGGCAAAACAGCGGCTAAAGTTTTTCCTTCACCAGTTTTCATTTCCGCAATTTGACCTCGATGTAAAACAATACCACCAATCAGCTGAACCATAAAATGACGCTGATGCAAAATTCGTCCAGAGGCTTCCCGTATAGTGGCAAAAGCTTCGGGCAAAAGATCATCTAAGGTTTCACCACTTTCTAGACGTTCTTTAAACCTAACTGTTTTAGACTTCAATTTCTCATCAGATAATTTCTTTACAGCAGGCTCAAAAGCGTCTATCTTATCAATAATAGGTTTCATCTTCCTAACTATTTTTTCATTGGCATCACCAAAAATATTCAAAATATTCATAAACTTTTATGACTTTAATAAGGTCTAAATTTATTTTCCTCTCCGTTTATCAATTTGTTTTTCTTTATATTTTTTAATCACTAATTCTAAGTGGTCCTTTACTTTATCAATAGCTTTATATAAATCTTTTTCAGTTTTTTCTACTCGTAATAACCTATGCGGTACGCTCAAATTGACTTCCGCTCTAAAAATTTGCCCCTTACGACGATCTCCTAAAGTTCTCTCAATCTCTACGTCGCAGTTAATAACCTTAACATCTCCTAAATATTTTTCCAAGGCATCCATTTTTATCTGAAAATAATTCCGAATAGCCTCAGTTAGCTCAAGCTTAGTAGCTTTAATATTAATTTTCATAAATTTAATTAATTTAAAGTTGTTGGATACAATAATCCCACCAGCTTATTTAAAATAACCTCACGATATCTTTATAGGTAATAAACAAAATTAAAGCAATAAGCAGCAAGAAACCTACATTATGAATAGCATTCTCAATCTCTTGACGAACCGGCTTGCCTTTAAGCTTGCCGATAATTAGAAATAAAATACGACCACCGTCTAAAGCCGGAAAAGGTAAAATGTTAATTACCGCTAAATTTAAAGACAGAATAGCCATAAACTGCAAGAGATAAGAAAAACCGAGACGAGCAGCTTGACCAGTTATATTAGCAATACCAATAGGACCAGCAAATTGATTGCCTACATTTTGACCATGAAAAATTTCTACAAATAAATTTCCAAAAGCCACAAAAATCTGCTTAACTATCCAAACATCAGTCTTCGCCCCCTCCCAAATAGCGGAAAAGAAAGGATAACGTACCAATCCAGAATAGGCAATACCTACCCCAATAACTGCCCTACCACCTTTTTTAGAGCGAGGAGTGATACTAACTTTTTTTTCCCGAATTCCACGTTTAATAAGAAAATTAACTTTTTGATTAACTCTGCTAGCCACTGCCTGTTGTAAATCCTGATCAGTCTTAATAGGAATATTATCAGCACGTAAAATTTCATCTCCTTCTTTTAGTCCAGCCCGAAATGCTGGCGAATTAGGCATTACTTGAACCACCATAACTTGCGACTTACTAACTTGAGCTCTAGGTCCAAGATTGCTAGTGGACTGAGGCATACCCATCATATAACCCAGAGAGAATAAAAACCAAGCCAGAACAACATTCATAATAACTCCAGCACTTAGAATTATAATCCGTTTCCAAATACTTTTAGAAACAAAACTATCATTATCATTTTTACCCTCTCCATTCTCTCCCTTAATTTTGACAAAACCACCCAGAGGTAACCAATTAAGGGAATAAACTGTACGACCTGGACCAGGAATCAGACTTTCATCACTATTTTTCTCCAGAGTCTCTATACTTTTATTACCCAACACCCGACGCCAACGACCTAGACGATTACGATACCAACCAATAACCCGAGGGGGAAAACCAAAACCAAACTCTTCCGCTTTTACCCCAAAACTACGGGCGGTAAGAAAATGACCCAACTCATGAACAAAAACTAAAATTGATAAGACTACTATAAAAATAACAATGGTCCAAAGCATAAAATTGATAACAAAAATTTATTTAAATCTCCATAATATCCTGTTCTTTGCGATCTCGGATATTTTTTAATTCTTCATTCTTTTTCGCAGAAAACTCATCTAACTCTTTAACAAAACGAAATTTATCATCTTCGCTAATGTCTTTAGCCGTAAATACTTTTTCAATGGAATTTTTAACATTATCCCGAGCACTACGTAAAATAATTCTGGTCTTTTCCATTTTTTCATTTAATATTTTCACTAATTCCTGACGATTTTCTCCAGTTAAAGGTGGAGCAGTTAAACGAATTTTATCCCCTTCATTAACGACTCCTAAGCCTAGATCAGCTTCCACAATAGCTTTCTCTATACTTTTAATTACTCCCTTATCCCAAGGAGCAATTAAAATACTGCGAGAATCAACTATGGAAATATTACTAACCGCATTAAGTGGGTTAAGGACATCATAGGCTTCTACCTGTACTTTATCTAGTACGGAGGGGTTAATTCGTCCAGTTCGTAAATTAGCAATTTCTTTTTTGAAAAAGTCTAAAGCCTTCACAAAATTTGATTCTCCAGACTCTACATACTGATTCATATAATTATAAGCAATTATTTATAAATTAATTAATTATTTATCTTAATAGTTCCTAAATAAATATTATTAGGATTTTGCCAATCAATTAATAAGGCTTGCCCAGCACGTCCAGCTGGCAACTTCTGAGTTTTCCAACTTATTCCTCCATCTAAAGAATGCATGATAGCAGTACGAGTAAGGTAGTATATATCAGCGGAATTTTTGGGATTTATTGCTAGTGCGGTGAGGGCGGTATCAGTGGTAGAGGAAAGCAATTTAATCTTTTGCCAACTAACTCCTTGATTTGGAGAACGTAGGATTAATCTATCCGTAGCCAAAAATATTGCTCCAGATTTAGGGTTTACTATAATATCTCTAAAATTATTTCCTAAATTATAGCCTGCTAAAACTGGATTAAAATCCCGCCAATTATTTATGGAAAAATTTTGATCAATATTCTGAGGTTTAGCCGAATTAGTATTACTATTAGAAGTAAAACTAAAAATTTTATTCTGGACTGTGGCCATAAATAACAAACTACTATTTATAGGAGAAATAATAAGCTGAGCAATACCAGCCTTCATACGATGAATAGTCCGCCAAGAATTTCCTCCATCAATACTTTTAATAATATTCCCCCGCGAAGTGCCTATATAGATGTTAGCTGGATGATTATAGTCAATAGCAATAGTATTTACTTGGGTTCCAGGATAACTATCAAAATAGACTTGTGACCAACTACGATTACAATCCTCAGAACGATATAAACGATTGGAAATAGCCGCATAAATAATACATTTATTTTGTGGATCTACTCGCACATCATTAATCGTAGCTTGAGGCAAGCTAGTAACCTGATTCCAACCTTTAACAATATTATAAGTGTAATACAAACCTTTGTGAAAGCTAGCCAAATAAACAGCTGAACCATCTTCGGGGTCAACGCGTAAAGCCTTAACATTCAAACCATCAATACTGACAATTTGACCGTTAGTGGTAGGCACAGCGTCCATAGGACGCCATTTATTTCCACCATTAGCTGAAAAAAATACACTAACATTAGTAGCTTTACTAGCTAAACCGCTATGGGAATTATTAACCTTGATTAAAGAACAAGCTGAGGTTAGAAAAACCGTAGCTCCTAACAAGACTAATAATTTTAAAAGTTTTATTGACATATAATTTAATTAGAAATTAATAACTACTTGCTCTAAAATTAGATGGGGATTAACGTTGGCTTGTAAATATTCTTGCGCTTGGGCAATAAGCTTTAATTGCTCTAAAATAGTTAGTACGTTATCCTGATTACCAGCTTTATTTAAAAATAATAAAGTTTTTTCTAAATTGGAGGACAGCGCAGAATGTTGTAGAAGCTCTTGATGTCCCCAAGTAAGCAATAATAAATCACGAGACAGGCCTTCGGCCATAATAAGTACTTGTTTAGCTCTATCTACGGCTTGTTTACTCCAAGTTCTATCTTTAAAAATTTCATCTAGGGCTAATAAACGATCATTAATATTCTGTTCTGACAGAGTTAACCAAAGTTCAGCGTTCTCCAAATAAGTTTCATACTCTTCAGGCTTTTCCAGTAGCTTTACCGCTAATAGCGGACGACCTAAGGCTAAATTCGCTAAATCTTTAGCAAAAGAACGATTAGTACCATAGCTAGTAATTAAATAATCATAAATGAGGGAAGAAGCTACTGGATAGAAATAAATAATTTGAGCTCGGCTTAAAATTGTGGCAGGTAGATCATCCTCATCATTGACTAATAAAATGATAACTACTTTTTCCTGAGGCTCTTCTAAGGTTTTTAGTAAAGCACTTTGGGCTTCAGGACTTAATAAATTTGCTTGCTTAATAATTCCTATCTTATAGGAATTTAAGAAAGAACTCAAATTTAAAGTCTTAATAAATTGTCTAGTAGCGGTAATACTAATATTTTTCTTCCCTTCTTCTAGTTGTAATATATGTAAATCACTATTAAAACCCTGAGGATTACCTTGCAAATTACGAGCGAAAGCTAGAGCCATAGTAAATTTACCTAAATCACTAGTACCAGTAAAAACATAAGTCTGAGCTATTTTACCACTAATTAAACTACGCTCCAGAAATTCTAGTACAGCTTGATTACCAATTTCTGGCCAAAGATATTTAAATGATTTTGCCATAAAAATTTATTAGTTTCCTAATCTAATTTTTAATAGATTACTATTAGTAATGCCTAGGGCTCTAGTGCGCATAATACGAAAAGCATCGGCAGGACGACCTAGATAATAAAGTTTAAAATTAACTGGATCAAAATAATAAGCCCGGCCATGGTCTTGAGTTTTAAGCAAAATTCGTCCAGCTAAACGTTTCCAGTCCTGCGGATTATTTTGCACTAGTTGGAAATTACTATTAGATATACCTAGGGCGAAACGACGCATAATACGAAAAGCATCTACTGGTTTTCCTAAAGCATATCTTTCTTGGTTAGTAGGATTAACATACCAAGCTTGCCCTTTATCTTGTACTTGTAATAGAATCCGACCCTGTAGACGAACGGCTAAAGAAACTGAGCTATGAGCAGAAGAATTATGAGAGCTATTAGTAGAATGATGCTCGGTACTAAGAGGTATGATGCTTGAAGCTCCAGGCAACCAGAAAGCTTTATTGAAATAGACTAAATCATTAGAATTTAAAACTACTTTAACAACATAAAACTCGCCAGTTTTAAGATAGAAAGCTTGCCCGTATTGTTGATTGCCCAAACCTTTATAAATGGCTAAATAAGTACCAGAAGCTAAAGTTTTAATTGTAGGCTTAGTGTTATTTACAGCGATGGTGCCAATCTGTTTACCCTGGTAATAAGCTCCACTGCTTCCCCGAACTAAAGCATAAAGCACTAAACTAGGATTAGCTGCTATGCCTTGCCCTTGCGGATCTGCTAAATTAAAACTAGCCATACTAGTCTTTAGATATTGATAATTATTACCAGCCTTAGCCGTAATATTCCAAAAAACATTTTGACGATTAAAACTATCTAGTGACACTAAAGCATAACGCCCAGCAGGATATTCAAAACTAAATTTTCCCCTAGCATCCGTACGAATATTAAATATCGGGCTAGCTAGACTTAAATAAGTTTTGCTACGATCTTCTTGATAGAGTTGTAAACTTTGATTGGGTAATAAAATGGATTGAGCACTACGTAATTCTCCATTTATCCCACTTAAAACTGATTGGAAAGTATAATCTTTATTAGCTAGTATTTTAATATTATAGAAAGGAATCTGAGTACCATTAGAATCACGAACACTTATAGCATAGATACCAGACTGAGCTGGTAGATAGGTGTTATAGGGAGCTACATATACCGTAGTCTGTCCGCCACCGTCGGTCTGTAGATTAGCCACTAAATCATTATTTTGAAAAAAGGGGTGATTGTCAGCATCATATTCCTGTTCATATAGAGAAAAACTATAATTACGTTTTAATTGCCCTTGGCTATCACGCAATACAATGTGTAAGGCGGGAATAGTTTCAGTAATAGTTTGACTATTATTACAGGTAAAACGAACTGCGTTAAAAAACCAAAAAGCTCCTAAATTAGAATTGCGATCCCAAACCTTTAGAGCGTAGGTCTGTAAGGGATCAGGACGAAAACTAAAGCTACCTTGACCAGTATTACCAATCACTCCACTAGTCACTTGCTGGCCAGCAATAGGGAGGCCTCGGGCGTTGCTAAGTTGTTCATATAAAGCAAAATGCATACCAGGAATAAGAGCCCCAGCAATATTTTGTAATACTAGACTAAACTGTGAATTATTTTGGCAACTAGTATTTAAATTCAAATTAGCAGAATTATTAGTAGCTGTTACCGTATAAGTGTTGGCTTGTCCAGAGCTCACTTGCAGGTTCCAGAAATAGTTATAGGTATTATTTTGGTTTCTAATACCTAAAACATACAAACCAGTAGGTAAATCTATATTACCAGAGCCAGCAGATCCTAAAGTAAATTCACCCACCCGATCTCCGACTTTAGGCAGATTATTACTATCTACCGTCTGGAGGAAAACAGTAACTTGAGTGCCGTTAGGAAATAGGGCCCCACTAGCATCTTGGAATTTAACTCGCAGAGAAGGAATAAAATAATTTAAAGTAGTTAGTTTATTATCTTGTACTTTAATGTTATAAAAATCAAATTTTTTCCAATTATGATTAATCTCTAGAGCATAATCATCACTAAAACTACGATTCAAATCCCGCACGCTACCCTGAGGTAGATAAACTACAACTTGGCCAGAAACACCCGAGTTAAGACTAACTAAAAATTGTTTTAATTGTTTTTGCGGATTTTTTCCTGCATAAACTTGAGAATAAATATTAAAACCAGTATTAATTAAAGGTGATCCATCAGAATTATGTAAAGAAAATAAAATACCACTTAAAGTTTCTGATATGGTTGAAGTCTGGCCACAAGCTAGACTCTCATTGTAATACCAAAAGGCCCCAGCATCATTATTTATAGTCTGAACTTTTATAGCGTAAACATTATTATCTGAACTGGCTCGCCAACTTAACTGAGCTGTACCTAAAACCGCATCTGTTCTAGCACTAGCTACAAAGGCCCCTGGCTTAGGCTGGCCATTAACATCGCTTACTTGTTCATATACCGTTACCTGAGCATTAGGAATAAAAGCTCCATTAGGAGCGCTAATTACAAAATTTAAATTAGTATTTTGCGAACAAGTAGCTGCTTGAGCTTGAGGAACTGATAACCAAGACAGAGCAAAGAGCAAAAAAATCACTCCTCCATAAATTTTTAAATTTTTAAACATATATTTCATAAACATAAATTTCCCTAAAGACCCATGCTAATTTAAAGCAAAACTTTGATTGATATTATTTATAATAGGCTTAAGTGCTAAATTATAGACACTACCTACTGCTACTATATCAGTTAACTGTAAATTATAAGTATGCTGAGGCTGATAACCAGAAATTAAATCAGCCTTTACCTGTAAGGTGACTGAACTATTTTTAGCTACTTTAAAATAATTAATAGGAAAAACAATTTGTCCCTTAGAATCTAGGACTGAAGTCTGAGCAATAACTTGATTATTTGCCCATAAACTAAAATTATGCCAATCATTTACATTGGCCGAACCACTATTATTAAAAGTTAAACTTTTAATAATTACTCCTTCATTACCAGTAGTTTCTTGTAGACTCAGCTGGGATATTAAACGACTACCACTAGCTACCACTAAAGAACTGCTAGCCAATTTATCCAGTTGCACTTGAATTTTACCTAAAACTTTAGAAGCAGAGATTAAAGTAAATTTAGTCCCCTTAAGAGGCCAAGAGGCAGAAGCGGGTAGGCTGGCTTTAAGATCTGAAGCAGACGACAAATCTACGTATAAAGTCTGATTATTACAATCCGTACAAGTATTTAAATTTGCTAATATATTTATAGTTTTAGTTTGATTGGCTTGTAAATCAAGGGCTGAAGGAAAATTGATTATGATTTCACCATCACTAGAACGCCAACTAATATTAGCGCTATAGGGAGTATTACTAGCACTAGTAGCCTGAATAGCACCAATCACTTGTCTATTATAAACTCCTAATAAGTTTAAGTGAATAGAGTCTAGAGTCGCCTTAAGCGAAGACTTAAGACGAAAACTGGCTAATAAATTATTATTAGTGCCAGGCACTAAGACATTATTATTACTCCCGACTACTAAATCATTAAAAATTTGTAATTTATTTACGGATTTTAGAGTAGAAGTACTTTCCAAATTACTATTGTTAAGGTAGGGCTTGGTACTAGTAGCAAATTTAGATCCTAGCAAGCCTAAATCTTGATAAGTCCCAGTTTTATACTGAGCCAAATCCACTTTACTAACTTCCAACACTGCTACTCCTACCAAATTAAATTTTACTAAATCCGTCAACTGTTTAATTAAAGTTTTGTGGCTACCTTGTATATAATATATCCTAGCCGTACCTACAGCCCGTAACAGCCTAGCTTCTGGCCAGGTGGCTAAATATTTAGCCGACACTGTTTTAATATCTGACCAATGATGGCCATAACTCAAATAGGCCAAAGCATTGATATAGGTTTTTCTTAGTTGAGTCTTTTGACTTAAAAAATATACAGCTGGGCTACTAGCTAATTTAACTTGCGAAGCAAAAATTGTACTAGCCTGCACCCCAATAGGGGCCGGGACTAAATAAAAAAATCCGACTAAAAATCCGATAAAAATAAAGTAGTATTTTTTATTTATAGTTAGCATAATAATAATAAGAATCAACTAAGGCCTAAAACCTAACTTGCTAATATTTATATTATAGCATATTTTTGGAAAAAACCAAGCTATTTCTCCTTTTTTCTATTGATTTTTAGCACTTAAATTGCTATATTAAAATTAGAGTTAAGATTCTTAATACAAACTCTATTTAAGTGTATTTATGTCTAAATCTGGGAAAAAATTTATATTGTTTTTAAATGATCTAATCGCCCTACATTTAGCCTTATTTCTAACCATTGCTATTCGCTATCCTCAAAGTGCTTGGAATATAAATTGGGATCGGCATTGGCCAGACTTTATACCAGTTTTCATTATTTGGTTGTTAATTTTGTATATCAATGACCTGTATAATTTGAATCTACGGACTACTAGTCATAAATTTCTAATTAAATTAAGTAATACCACAATTATTAGTAGTTTTCTAGCCACTGTATATTTTTATCTAAAAGTCTCTCCAGAAATTACCCCTAAAACTAATTTAGCTATCTTTACCGGTATTTTTTTAATTCTTTTCTTTATCTTCCATACCGCCTATCAACTCATAATTCATTCTGCTCACTTAAAAGAAAACCTAGCCTTTATCGGCTTTAATGAAAAAACCAAAAGATTGTTAGCAGAATTACATAATCAACCTGGAGCAGATTATCAAGTAACTTTAATACTTAAGAATTCAGCTGAAATTGCTAGTTTAGAAAAAGACCTTCAAGAAAAAGATATTCACGCCGTAGTCGTTTGTGATGATTTTGGTCAAGCTCAAAAATTAAATGATACTTTATTCAATTGTTTAGCCTATCATATTAATTTCTTTAATTACCCTGATTTCTATGAGCTCCTCACTGGAAAAATACCGGTAGAAGAGATAGATCAGGATTGGTTCTTAAAGAATCTGCGTGAAGGTACTAAAAACTATTTTAATTTTTTTAAACAATTACTAGATTTTATATTTGCTCTTATCATTCTCATTATTTCCCTACCCTTCTGGCCTTTAATCGCTGTAGTGATTAAATTAGAGAGTGCGGGCCCAGTCTTTTTTCGTCAAAAACGTTTAGGCAAAAATGAGAGAATATTTAGGATTATAAAATTTAGAACTATGCGAGAAAAAGATAATGACCACTCTCTAACTCTAAAAAATGATCAAAGGATAACTCGTTTTGGTTCTTTCTTGCGTAAAACTCGCTTTGATGAAATCCCTCAAGTTTTAAATATCTTACAAGGTGAGATGAGTTTTATTGGCCCTCGCCCCGAACGGCCAGAGATAGTTAAAGAATTAGAACAACAGATTCCCTTCTATAAAACCCGACTTCTCATCAAGCCCGGGCTCACTGGTTGGGACCAAATATCAGGCACCTATCATTCTCCTAGCATAGAAGACAGCCTAGAGAAACTGCAGTATGATTTATACTATCTCCGCCACCGTTCCTTCTATCTAGATTTTGATATCTTTCTAAAAACTATCGCTACCATGCTAAGTAGCGGAGGGCGCTAGGAAATTTAAAAAAATTGAATCTATTTAAAATTTTTAGGGTTAGATTCATAATTGATTGTTGATGATATTAATGCTAAACTAAAAACATTAACTCCATAATAATATTTATTGGTGATGAAATTTACTAGAACCAAAAAATTAGTTTTTTTCAATAATAAAGGCGGAGTTGGAAAAACAACTTTAGCTTATAACACCGCGGTTAAATTATCAGAATTGGGCTATAAAACAGTATTAGTTGATTTAGATCCGCAAGGTAATCTCTCTAAGTTGGCCTTAGGAGATATCTTTGAAAAAAATCTATTTTCAGATAGGCAACAAACAATTTATACCGTTCTAAACGGAATAATCAAGGGCGGAGGGGATATTGATGAAAATACAGAATTTCAGCAAGTTAATTCTAATAATCCTAACTTATTTATTCTACCCGGAAGTTTAAAATTATCAGAATATGAAAACTCATTAATATCTGCCTATGGTGAGGCCGCTCAAGGAATAGAACGGGGCTTTTTTGTCACTAGTGCTATTGACAGATTCTTATCAACTAAAGGATTAAACGAAGAAATTGATTTTTTTATTATTGATACCTCACCAAATTTGAATCTTCTCAACAGAGTAATATTTTTAGGAACTGACTATTTTATCACACCTTTAATGCCCGATGCTTTCTCGGTCCAAGGTATTGAAAACCTCGGCAACACTTTTGAAGAGTGGATAGACAATTGGAAGAAAACTGCTAAAGTCTTAGCTCGAGATAAAAAAATTGAGCATAATATGGTCTTAGCTGGAGAAGGATTATTTATTGGTTATATTATTAATTCTTATAATCAATACTCTAAAAAACCAATCAAAACTAATAGAGAATGGCTAGAAAAAATACCAGAATATATAAAAAAATATTTATCGGAAAAACATTGCCGAAATGGTTTAGTGGAACAATCTTGGAAAAAAGAATTAATTCTTATTAAAGATTACGGCCAACTCTCTCCCTTATCTCAAATGAGGAATAAAGCAATCTTTAATTTGGATCCAAAAATTGATGGTTTTGGAAATGCGGAAGGAACTAAAAATAATCTCCGCTTAGCCCAGACTGAATTTCAAGGATTGGCTGAAAATATTCTAAAAATTGTTCAAAAATATTAAGGTTTTTATTTTTCAACTCTTGATTTATTAAATAGCTTATATTTAAAAAAAAATGAGGATAGAAAAGGTTAAAACTTAAACTAACAATTTACTAATATTTGATAAAAATATTTAGAATTGAAAAAACTTTTCTAAAAAAGCCCCCTGCAGACTTCTTTAGAAAATGGTAGAATTTTTATACTAATTCCTGAAAAACTGTTTTTATTTTCTAGAAACAGTTTTTTTATTTTTACCAACCCTAATTAGCTATCTATTTTTTATAATTATCTATAAAATTGGTCATTCTTTCCCTCTGACAATTCTTTTGTCGGCCCTTAAAATAAATTTCTAAAAATACAATTTTTTGCTCCTGATATAAATAAACATAAATAATCCGAAGACCACTTCTTGCTCCAAATCCTTTTAAACTTTTACACTGAAATTTTTTAACTTTATAAAATTTAAAGTCAGCTGTATTACCCGCTCCTTCAATACAAAAAATACCTCTATTATTAATCTTCTCCAGATGAAAAAGTCCTATTTGATATCGTTTATTTATCTGTAAATCTTCTTTCAATGACGAAAAGCTTTTTAACAATTTTTTTAAATCATGTTTAAATTCTTTTGTTTCTTGATAATTAATCATCCGGGTATTCTCTAACCGAAAATTCGGGAGTTCGGGAAAAGACTGCTTCATAATCAATCACTTGCGAATCGTCCGCACCAATCCAAGGTATATCCCGATGAGAATAATCCCTTATTTTACTAGCATTAAAATCTTTAAAACGCTCAATTTCCACATCAATTAAATCTTTTTCAGAAACAGAAAAATTAGATAAGTCAGCTTTACGAAGTGGTAAATATTTTTTTTGATCATACTGAAAATATTTTTTTACCACTGATACCAAATCGCCATCTTTTTCCATTTCTTTAATAATCGCTGAAAAAGCAACTGGTGTCGGTCCAAAATGATTTTTTATATACTTCGCACCCATCAGTTGTTCTTCAAATTTTTCATAAAAATCAAAATCAATAAAATATAACAGTTTACAAATAACTGCTTCACCAATATTAGGACGAGCGCCAATCTGTTCTAAAATATATAACAAAACCTCTTTAAATTTAGCAACTTTTTCCTGAGGAACAGAAATGCGTTTTTCTAATTTTTGTTTTTTAGCTTTCACAAATTGTTTCGGTTTTTCAAGTTTTATTTCCAAAGAAGGCTCTTCTTTTTCCTCTAAAAAATCGCCTAAAGACAAGCCAAAAAATCGTGCTAATTTTTTTGCTTCTTCAATATTCATGAGACGTGATCCATTTTCAATCGCCCCATAAGCCTGACGAGTTAGGCCCACTTTCTGAGCCAAAAACTCTTGGCTAATACCTTTTTGCTGACGAAGTTTTTTTAAAAATATAGTCATAAATTAACATTTTTTAGTTAAAGATTGTGGCTTACCACGCTTATATCCCTGAACCTTAACACTCTTAGGACCTGGCTTTTTTTCCAACTCTTTTTGGTGCACATTTTGTCTTAACCATAAATTTTAAAATTAATTATTATAATTCTATTATAGCAAATGCAAAAAATACTGTCAACGACAATGCTTAAAAATCTGACATTGATAAATTTCTTTAAATCAAGTAATATTCAGCATACAATTTAACTTGCAGACTTCTTTAGGAAATGGTATAATTCTTATACTAATTCCTGAAAAACATATGAAAATAGAAAAAATCCGCAATAAAACCAATAATCTACTAATATTTAATAAAACCTATTTAAGATTATTAGAAGAGGACTCCAATAATCTCAATGCTAATTTAAAATATTGGCAAAAAAATAAAAAAATAATCGCTCTTAAAAAGGGAGTTTATATTTTTAAAGAAAAGTATAATCAAACTAAAGATAAGAATGCCTACCTGGAATATCTAGCCAATCAACTGCTTGAACCTTCTTATTTATCTTTAGAATACGTTTTAGCTAAGTATCAAATTCTAAACGAACCTAATCAAGTCCTGAGCTCTATAAGTTTAAAATCAGCTCGAGAATTTACTAGCGAAATAGGGACTTGGCGCTATTATTCCATACCCAGAAAATTATTTCTTGGCTATAAAATAATATTTTTCAAGAATCAACCAATCATAATTGCTAGTAAAGCTAAGGCACTATTTGATTTTCTATATTTAAGATTTCGCCGGGGACCAGAAGCCAATTTAAATAACTTGTTAGATCTGCGTCTTAATCTGGAAAATTTAAAAAGACAAGAAAAATTAGAAGTTCAAAAATATTTTGCCCTGCTACCAGAAAAACGCTGGCAAAAATTTAACAAAATTTTTAAGCAATATGTTAATTAATCTACTTCAAGAATTTATAGAGCAAAAAAGAAGGGCCAACTGGCCAGATTTTGTAATAATCAATGGTTTAAAGGAATACTTACAATTTCCAGTTCTTAGTTTTATCTACAGCCAACAAAAATATCAAAATTTTATCTTTACCGGAGGATCAGCTTTACATATAATCTATCAACTTCCCCGTTTATCTGAAGATTTAGATTTTAATTTAAAAACTAAAGATTATCAAAAACTCAATTTAGAAAAAATGGGACAAGAATTACAAAAATATTTCCAAGATAATTTGGTTTTAGACCTTAGTTTCCGGGTTACTGAAAAAAGCCAAGACAAAGAAACTCGCCTCTATCTTAAATTCCCCATTCTACATAAACTCGGACTAGCAAAAAACAACGAAAGCGATCTGCTATTCGTTAAAATTGAACCCCAGCTTGAAAAATTTAAAAATCCAGAATATGAAATCAATGCTATTTCTGATTTTAGCTTTAATTTCTTGGTTAAAAATTATAATTTAAAATTTCTATTCACTGGAAAAATTGAAGCAATTTTAAGTCGGGTTTGGTTCCAAGGGAAAGATAATGAAATAAACATCAAAGGACGAGATTATTATGATCTATATTGGTATTTAGAAAAAGGAGTCAAACCTGATTTGGCAACTCTTAAAAAAGAGTTTAACATAGAGAATGAAACTGAACTTAAAAATATTTTGTGGAAAAAAATAAATGAAGAAGTTAACGAACGAAAATTGCTATTTGATTTAGAAAACTTTTTCCCAGAACAAACCTTTATTAAAAATTTCTGTCATAATTATAAAAAAATAATTAAAAAATATTTAAAACCATAAAAAGGGTAATAATGATAATGAGCAAAGAGAGCGGGGGAAAAGATAAAATAAATATTAATAAAATCTATGAAAAAAGCTTTAATTACGGGAATAACTGGACAAGACGGTTCTTATTTAGCAGAATTGCTTTTAGATAAAGGCTATGAAGTCCACGGCATTATTCGGCGAGCCTCAACTTTTAATACCGAGCGGATTGATCATCTTTATCAAGATCCTCATTTAAACAATGTCAAACTATTTCTCCACTATGGTGATATTTCTGATAGTAGTAATATTAGTCGTTTAATAGAAAGCATTAAACCGGAGGAGATTTATCACTTAGCAGCAATGAGTCAGGTCCGAGTTAGTTTTGA
>VAOZ01163975.1_pt1 | contig 72053 bp, 70 predicted proteins | sample 3394041 | NCBI WGS metagenome assembly VAOZ01 (sample SAMN08290431, study PRJNA428436) | hydrothermal vent metagenome | isolation source: Deep-sea hydrothermal vent chimney | place: Indian Ocean: Southwest Indian Ridge
AAAAGCTCCTCTTCTGCGTAACCAGATATTTTTATAAATATCTTATTTCCATATGTAATCTTACCTTTTGTATCAGTTTTTGAAACTATAAAGTCCTCTACTGCTAATACTTTTTCCTCATTTTTTGGTACAGGTCTTGACATGTATACTCCTAAATATTATGTTTTATAATTCTATCCTTATAATGTTAAATAACCTTTAAAGCAGGCACCTTACGACTTAATTTTTTTTATCATCTCATAGGCGGCGTTTATCTCTTGTGTTTTTATGGTTGCTTCTTTTATATAACTATCAGATTTTCCTTGTGCTTTGATGATATCTGGGTGATGTTGTCGTACAAGCTTTTTATATGCTTTTTTTACTATTTCAAGTGAATCATTAGGCGATACCTCCAAGGTTTTATAGGCATCTTGTACTGAAGATGTTGGTTGATTATTTTGTGATATAGATTCAAATTGATCAAAGATTTTATGATAAACATCTGGATCAATTTGTATAGTTTCGGCAATACTTATTAATACTTTTTCTTCAGATTTTGTAACTTCGCCATCAATAAATGCCAACTGAATTAAAAATCCCATCATTGAAATCTGCTTATTTAAGTCATGACCTAGTATATTTTTTAAGTTTTGTGCAAGCTCTATGGTATTTGTTTGAATATCTTTTTGTTCATTAAAAATTTCTTTTAAAATATCTTTAGTTTTTTGAGGCTCTGGAAAGACTTGTGCGACATCACTCAGCATATTACTAATTAATTCTGCTTCAAGAGTATCTATTTTGCCATCAGCTTTTGCAACTTTTGCAACAAGTGCTACAAAAAGACCAAGCTCACTATTTTTTATCGCTTCTTTTGATGTAGAGAAGTTTTTAAACTGTTCTTTGTAGTTGTTGTTATATTTTATATATCCTTTTGACAAATAGGTAAATATGGCAATCACAATAATTATTAAAACAATGATGTTCATAATGTTCCTTGTAGGTATTTTTTAAAACCATAAAATTATACGCTCTTTAGATATAATTTCGCTTATGAAATCACAAAAAATAGATATCGGTGTTAAATATATGCTTTTTGCATCTTTAATGTTCGCATTAGTAGGTGTATTTGCTAAGCTCGCAAGTGAGTCTATGAGTTCCCTTGAAGTTGTATTTTTTAGAAATATTTTTGGTGTGATTTTGATTGGCGCTATGATACTCAAATCGCCTATGAATCATGTTGGTGGTAAATTTTTACTTCTTATATTTAGAGGAACGATAGGGTTTTTAGCTCTGCTCGCATTTTTTTATAATATTGCTCATATATCCTTAGGCGAAGCGATGACATTTTCTAAAACTTCACCAATTTTTACAACTATTTTTGCATGGATATTTTTACGCGAAAAGTTATCATTCAAGGGCTGGATTGCAGTTTTTATCGGATTTATTGGCATGCTTTTTATCACTCAAATTACAGATATCAAATTTAGCATATACGATATTTTAGGACTTTTTAGTGGTGCTGGCGCTGGACTGGCTTATACTTCTGTACGTGAACTTAAAAAATATTATGATACACGTGCCATTGTTTTGTCTTTTATGAGCGTTGGAACTATTGGACCTATTGTTTTATTTTTTATTTCACTACATTTACATGTAAGTGAATTAAATTTTATGTTAGGTAAGTTTGTTGTACCTAATGGAATCGTATGGTTTTATATCTTAGCACTCGGTGTTTTCGCAACTTTAGCACAAGTTTACATGACAAAAGCTTATGGTGCTAGTCAAGCTGGCATAATTGGTGTAGTTAGTTATGCCAGCATTTTGTTTTCTATCATAGCTGGATTATTTTTAGGTGATAGTTTGCCAAATATAAGCATGATTATCGGAATATGTTTAATAATACTAGCAGGGGTTTTAGTCGCAAAAAGTGGTTAAAATTGTGCTATAATATCTTTTAAAAAGTAGATATATGAAACTATTAGCTGGTCCTTGTGTTATTGAGAGTGAAACAAATATTTTTAAGATAGCTAAAGCATTAGAGACGTACCAAAAAAACTCTAAGATAGATTTTTATTTTAAAGCTAGTTTTGATAAAGCAAATCGAACATCTCTTGAGAGCTTTCGCGGTCTTGGGATAGATGAGGGGCTTAGAATTTTGCAAAATGTTAAAGATGACTTCGGATATAAAATAGTAACTGATGTGCATGAGTCAATTCAAGTACCAATAGTATCACAAGTGGTTGATATGCTTCAAATTCCAGCATTTTTATGTCGTCAAACGGACTTGCTTGTGGCGTGCGCAAAAACAGATAAAGAGATAAATATTAAAAAAGGTCAGTTTATTAATCCACCTGATATGAGATATTCTGTTTTAAAAGTACTTAAAACTCGTGGATGTGATGAGGTAAATTTTAAAACTGCTAAAGAACATGGTGTATATTTGTGTGAAAGAGGAAGCTCTTTTGGATATGGCAATATCATAGTAGATATGCGTTCATTGGTTATCATGAGAGAGTTTGCTCCGACTATTTTTGATGCAACGCACTCTGTTCAGATGCCAGGTTCACTTAATGGTAAAACTGGAGGAGATAGTAAAATGGTACCATATTTAGCATCAGCTGCCGCTGCTGTCGGTGTTGATGGTTTTTTCTTTGAGACTCATTTTAATCCAGAAATTGCTTTAAGTGACGGCGCAAATATGATAAAATTAGACGAATTAGCACAACTTATTCAAAAAATTCAAAAAATTCAAGAGGCATAGGTTATGAGATTAATTGAGGGAAAATTAAAAGTTACTAATGGTAAAAAAATTGCATTGGTAAGTACAAGATGGAATCATTTTATAGTTGATAGGTTAGTTGAGGGTGCAAAAGATGCTTTTGCTCGACATGGTGGTGATGATGATGATTTAACACATGTTTTAGTACCTGGTGCATTTGAGATTCCAATGCTAGTTGATAAGCTTTTAGCAAGCGGTAAATATGATGCAATCTGTGCTTTAGGTGCGGTTATTCGTGGTGCAACCCCACATTTTGATTATATATCTGCCGAAGCAACTAAAGGCATAGCGTCTATGAGTTTGAAATATCAAAAACCTGTTGCTTTTGGACTTTTAACAACTGATACGATAGAACAAGCAATCGAAAGAGCTGGAACAAAAGCTGGAAATAAAGGCTTTGAAGCTATGACAACAGTAATTGAGATGCTTGATTTATATAAAGAGCTAGATTAATGGCAACGCGTCATCATGCAAGAATGGCGGTTGTTAGCTTGCTGTATGCTTATGATTTGGGTAACGGTGATATTGTAAATTTTTCAAATGAAATTTTGGAAAGTAAAAAAATACGTAATAAACAACGTGACTTTGCCTTAACGCTTTTTGATGGTGTTTTAAAATATTTAGATACAATAGATAAAATAGTTATAAAATATTTAGTTGATTGGGAATTTAATAGACTAGGTTCACTTGAGAGAGCGATTTTACGACTTGGAGCTTATGAGATACTTTTTACTGATTTGGATTCTGCTGTTATCATTAATGAAGCAATAGAAGTAGCTAAGGCCTTTGCAACAGAACAATCTCCAAAATTTATAAATGGTGTACTTGATGCCATTGCAAAAGATAAAGATCAATTGTTAGATATTAAATAGGAGTTTAAAGATGAAAAAAATAGTATTATTATCAGTTATTTGTTTGTCACTTTCTGCAAATAATATAATTATTAAAAATAGTAAATGTAGCGTAAATCAAACTATTAGGAATATAAAACATATTGTTTTAGCAAAAGGTTTTACAATATTTGCAATTATTAATCATCAAAAAAATGCACAAAATGTTAATATGAAGCTAGCACCAACAAAAGAGATTATTTTTGGTAATCCGCGACTTGGAACATTGTTTATGCAACAAGATATTACGACTGGACTTGATTTGCCAATTAGAATACTTGTTTATAAAAACAAAAACAAAAAAGTTAAAATAGCTTATCGTAATGGTTCAACATTAGCGTTGCAACATAAAATAAAATTACCTAAAAAAATTATAATGATGAATAATGCATTAAATAAAATAACCAATAAAGCAGGGCAATGCAATCAAGACTAACTAAACAAGAAGCATTACAACTTATACGTACGGCTGATTTAAAAGAATTGGGGCGCTTAGCAACACAGAAAAAAAAAGAACTACATCCTGATGGTATTACTACTTTTATTATTGATAGAAATATTAATTATACAAATATCTGTTGGGTTGATTGTAAATTTTGTGCATTTTATCGTCATGAGAAAGATGAAGATGCTTATATTTTAACATTTGATGAGATAGATAAAAAGATAGATGAACTGCTTGAAGTAGGTGGAACTCAGATACTTTTTCAAGGTGGCGTGCATCCAAAATTACAAATTGAGTGGTATGAAGATTTAGTTTGGCATATCCACACAAAATATCCAACCATTACAATTCATGGATTTAGTGCCATTGAAATAGATTTTATCGCAAAAGTCTCGCGCATAAGTGTTACACAGGTGTTAAGGCGTTTACATGCAAAGGGCTTAGCTTCCATTCCTGGTGCCGGCGCCGAGATATTAAGTGATAAAGTTCGTGACATAATAGCACCAAAAAAGATAGATAGTGAAATTTGGGTAGATATTCATAGACAAGCCCATAAATTGGGAATAAAATCAACTGCAACTATGATGTACGGAACAGTTGAGAGTGATGAAGATATCATAGAGCATTTTGATATGGTGCGTAATTTGCAAGATGAAACTGGCGGTTTTCGTGCATTTATCATGTGGAGTTTTCAAGGACAAAATACAAAGCTTTTAGAATTAATGCCAAATATGCAAAAACAAACACCAAACAGGTATCTTCGCCTTTTGGCAGTCGCACGTCTGTTTTTAGATAACGTACCAAATATTCAAAGTTCATGGGTAACACAAGGTCCATATATTGGGCAACTAGCACTTAATTTTGGTGCAAACGATTTGGGTTCAACCATGATGGAAGAAAATGTTGTAAAAAGTGCAGGAACTGGTTTTAGTATGGCAAAAGATGAGCTAATCCATCTAATTCGTGCAAATGGAGATATCGCTGCTGTGCGAAACACCGCTTATAAAACATTAGAGATATTTAGCTAAAATGAGATTGTTTATAACTATATTTTTACTAGGACAGATATTAATGGCAACTACAATTAATTATATTGAAGTAAAGGGCATTAAAATTCCCTTAATATTCAAACAAGAAAAGCGTTTATCTATTGTTTCTATGCAGTTAGTTTTCAAGACTTCAGGGAGCGTGGTTGATAAAACTCCAGGACTCTCAAAACTTAGTGCAAAAATGATGAATGAGGGAACTAAGAAGCTGGGTAGTGTTGGTTTTGCACAAAAATTAGATGCAAAAGCGATTCATATGAGCTTTCATACTGGAGTTGAAACTTTTGTTATGGAACTTGGATGTTTAAAAGAGGAGTTTAATAGTGCGACTATTTTAATTTCTGAAGTACTTAAAGAGCCAAATTTAACGCAAAGTACTTTGATGAAAGTAAAAACTGAGATGATAGGTCAACTTAGTGCAAAAGAGAGTGATTATGATTATGTTGCTTCAAATCTTTTAAAATCAATTTTATTTAAAAATACTCCATTAGCATATCCAACAAACGGCACAGTAAAAAGCATAGAGAGCGTCAATCTAAAAGAGATACAAGAGTTTTTAAATCAACATTTGACTTTATCTAATTTAATTATCGTAATGGGTGGGGATATCTCATTAAAAGAGGCAAAACAAAAAGCTAAGATTTTAGCGCAAGATTTATCAGTGGGGGTTTCTAACAAGCTTGCATATTATAAAGTAATAAACAAGCCTACTGAAGTTATTTTAAATCGACCTGCTACTAAGCAAGCTTATATGTATTTTGGTTCACCATATAATTTATTGTACAATAGCAAGGATTATTATAAAGCAAAAGTAGCTACTTTTATTCTTGGTGCTGGTGGTTTTGGAAGTAGATTGATGGATAATGTGCGTGTTAAAAAAGGACTAGCTTACTCCGCGTATGCTTCTTTACATGTGAGTAGATCTAGTTCGTATTTAAGTGGGTATTTACAGACAAAAATAACCTCTTTAAAAGAGGCACAATCTATAGTTAAGGCTACTTTTGCAAAGTTTGTAAAAGATGGTGTAACAAAAAAAGAGCTAGATCAGACAAAAAGATTTCTTTTAGGCAGTGAACCTCTACGCGTTGAGACGCTGTCACAAAAATTATCACGTGCATTTATGCAATATTATAAAGATCAATCTCAGGACTATTCGCAAAAAGAACTTAAAATGATTAGTGAGTTAACTTTAAGCGAGTTAAACAGTTTTATTAAGCAACATAAAGAGATTTTGGAGCTATCTTACGCCATTGTTACAAAATAAAGATGATGAGCAAAAATTTAAAAAATTAGGCATATCGTCTATTTTAGATTTAGCGCTTATTGTACCATCTGCTTATGAAGATTTACGTCTTTGTAAAGATTTACATGCAGATTCTTATGGAATAATTGATGCAACTGTTAATCACATAACGCATACTCCAAAATCAATTCAACTTCAACTTTATTCACATAACGCAAACACTGCACTAAAAGCCGTAATATTTGCACCAAGACCTTATATGTTAAGGCAATTGCTTGTTCATGAGAGATATTATTTATATGGTAATATTAATTATTTAAATGGACAATACACCTTACTTCAGCCTAAAAAAGTAACTAATATTGGACAAATTACACCAAAATATAAAACAAAACTGCGTACTGATGTTGTACAAAGACTCATGACAAAATATCTCACACATGATAATCTTAAAAACGAGGGTTTAAAAGAGCAAATAATTGTAAAAATTTTTGAGATTCATTTTCCTTTACAGCAGATTCCAAAAAAGAAAAATATAGGTTTTTTACCACAATATATTAATACTTTAAAATATCTTGAACTTTTTAATAATCTAAAACAATTTCAAACAAAAAGACGATATGCACCATCAAGATATAAATTAACTTCAAGCTACAAGCGGTGGCAAGCAACGCTCCCATTTGATTTAACTGATGAACAAATAGAAGCCATAAAAGATATCAAAAATGATTTAGCTAAAGACGTGGCAGCTAAACGTATGATAGTAGGAGATGTTGGAAGTGGTAAAACTATGGTTATGTTTGCATCAGTTGTTGTGAGCTATCCACACAAAGTAATTTTAATGGCTCCTACAACACTTTTGGCAAATCAATTATATGATGAGGCTTTGAAATTTTTACCAAATATTAAAACCATACTTGTAACAAATAAAACATCAAAAGTCGATCTGAGTATTTATGATTTTATCATAGGCACTCACGCTATTTTATATCGAGATTTACCTAAAGTTGGACTTATTATGATAGATGAGCAACATCGTTTTGGGACAGCTCAGAGAAATTTACTTAATAATTTAGTTGGTATGGATGAAAAAAAAGCACATTTTTTACAATTTAGTGCAACACCAATTCCAAGAACGCAGGCTATGATATATTCCTCATATATTGATGTGAGTCTCATAAAAAAAACACCATTTAAAAAGGATATTAGCTCTCATATAATACATAAAAATGATTTTTCAGCTCTTTTAGTGCATATAAAACATGAGATAGCACAAAAACATCAAATTCTTTTGGTTTATCCATTAGTTGAACAAAGTGAAGCATTTATGTATCAAAGTATTAATGAGGCACGTTCATTTTGGGAAGATAGATTTAAAAATGTTTATATCACTCATGGAGGTGATAAAAATAAAGAAAAAGTATTGTTAAGTTTTCGAGAAAATGGCGATATTTTAATAGCCACAACCGTTGTTGAAGTTGGCATCTCTTTACCACGTCTTAGTACAGTTGTTATAGTTGGTGCTGAACGCTTAGGACTCTCAACTCTTCATCAGCTCCGTGGTCGTGTTAGTCGCACGGGAATTAAGGGATACTGTTTTTTATTTACATATCAAAAAAATTCTGATAGATTAAAACAGTTTTGTAAAACAAAAAGTGGTTTTGATATTGCTCAACTTGATTTGAAATTTCGTAAATCAGGAGATATTTTAAAAGGTATAAATCAAAGCGGCTTGGAATTTAAATGGATAGATTTAGGTGAAGATGAAGATATTATTAAAGAGGTAAAACAAGATTTGAGTGCCTTGCATGTAAAAAGTTATTAGGCCTTTTACAAGATGGCTATACATGCTTTAATAAAGTCCAAAACGTCCATCATTTCTTTTATAAAGTACGCGTGTTTTACTTTCATTATCAAGGAAAATTTCAAACATCTTATTGCCTGCCTTTAAATCTTCTAAAACATCAGCCACTTCGCGTGGTTTATATAAATTAAGCTCTACTGGAACAATTTCATCTTCATCATCTTGTCTTGTTTTATCTATACCAATATTTGCTTGTGCTTTTACTGCGTTTAAACCAACATTTTGATGATCTGTTTCACGTTCATGGATTCTACCGAGTGCTTTTTTCGCACGCTCAATGGCGATATCTATGGCAGCATATAAATCATCATCGTTTTGTTTAATTATTACAGAATTTTTTGCAGCCAAATTGATAGTAAACTCAACACTAACACCATATTTGCCTCTTCTTTCGTTTGCAGAGGTTACAGCAGTTACTGAGATGATATTTACGTTAAATTTATTTAAAGTCTCAATTGAGTTGTTTAGATGTTGTTTGATTGCGTCTGTTAATTCAATATGCCGTCCTACTAATGAGATATTCATAAAAAATCCTTTTGTTAAAGATGCCCTCTTATTTATAGGGTTTTTTAATTATATCATATAAAGATTACAATTTTTGTAAAGTACGTCTAAAATATCTTATAGGTTCAACTGAAGTTCCAGATGTTAAAGTTACGGTTGTATCTATAAGTACTGAGCCATTTGAATCCGGCGTAGTGATACTTGATATATAGTTTGAACCATTTTGACAGTTTAGTCCAATATATCTGATGGTAGTATTAATATCAAATATTGGACTCGTGGCATTTGGGTAAACCGCATTTACTTGATTTAAGCAGTTTGTGTTTCCTTTTGCACCTCTGTTGTGTCCAGATATCTCAAGCAGTGCCAATTCAGTAGCACTTTTTGCTAAAAGCACGGCTTGTTCTTTTAGATATAGATTGGTTGTGTCTTTTGTAGTCTTTCGTGTAAGAGTGAGCATAATAGCCATAATAGTTGATAACACAACGATAAGAATTATTGCCATAATCATAGCAAATCCACTACGTTTGGAAGAATTTAAAATACTGTTTGTTCTTTGCATATCGAATATCCTCCATCTTTTGAGATATTTTCATCTGAGATGCAGAGTTGAATCTTTATAAGACTACCAATTGCTTGATATCTAAATGTACTAACATTATTCATAAGTACAGCATGCTTTGTTGTAGGGCTTAGATAGGTTTGACCATTCCATGGCTGAAAATTATAATAAAGCGTTAATGTGCCACCGCCATTATTTTTAAAAGAGCTATTATTTTGCATTACCTGTGCTCTTTGTCCATCAATGGATGCTCGTATGGCTTCAATTTGTTTTATTACATTTGCTTCTTGTGCACTGTTTTGTACACCAAAAAACTTAGGAATTGCAATAGCTGAGAGAATACCAATGATAACTATTACAAAAATAAGTTCAATCATAGTAAAACCATTTTTATGACGCCATATCATCTTGTGAGTCCTTTACAAATTGCACCTGTGGTAGGCGATGTTGTATTACATGTAAATGTGCCATTGCTCGAATTATATGTAAATTTAATATCTTTTTTATCTAAATGAACGGTATATGTATTAGCGGCTGTTTTGCTCCACTGTCCATTTTGGATACCAGATCTTAAGCCATGTGGTAAAACAGCATCAAATAATATTGGTGGATTAGTGCTGCTATTTTTATCAAGACTACTTATATATGGTACTCCATTTGAACCATTTGCCCCACTATATACAAGAGCGTAAGCACTCCATGCTAATTGGTAAAATTCATATACATTTTGATTTGTAAAATCATTTGGTGTGGCAAATTTTGATTGTAAAATATCTACGTTAGCTGGATTTGATTTTATTGGGTGCATAGTCTTGGTTTGATTTGTTATTGCACCACCCCAGCCAAATCCATTGATATTTGTATCCCCACCAATAAAATAGATTGCAGAATCATTTATATCAGATGATCCATTTGAGAGTGCTTGGATGGTTTGATTTTCTCTTGAAGTGTTAGTGCCTAGTGAAATTAAATTTGATGATGTGTGAGCTGGATTGTTTAAATCTATAAATCCGCTCCAGTTTGGGACATTGATTACACCGTTACTATCTCCTTGAAGACCTGCATTATCGTATCCTATCCATTCTAATATAGTTTCATGTCCATTATTTTTTGCATCTGCTAATGATCTATAATTTGTAGCAAAGTTAGGATTGTTGTTATCTCGCACAATTACCGATGGCTTGATGCGATATGCAAGGCGATTTGTTACCTCTTGAAGCGTAAATGCTGTTTGAGATTGAAGTCTATTTTGTACAGTTGAAAAGATGTAATCGTCATAAGCTTTTATAAGCATCTCGATACCAAACTTAGCAATTATTCCGATAATTACAATAACAAAAATTAATTCCATCATAGTAAATGCACGACGCTTCATTAATATGTCCTTGAAGCAAAATCGGTCTCACCGATATTTGCAGTGTATGATTTTAGTACAACTAAAGATTTTTGCGTTTGATAGTTTTTTATAGTAACAGTAACTAATTTTATATTTGTTGGTGTTGTTGTTTCTCCAGTTGCCGCAAATACAAAAATTGCATTTGCATTGTTTATATCTGGTATATAACTAATGGTTGTTACTGTTTCATAAGTATTTTTATATCCTGAAGCTGTTGCACCATTATTAATAAACTGAGATACTGTACTTTTTTGACATAACGGATTTGGATTTGTAGTAGTTAAAGATGTAATGTTTGCATCTAAAGAAGTATAACTATGAAATCTTCTATGTCCATTTTCTAAAATATTACCCACTCTAAAACTGCCATTAGTATCATGTGTGCCTTGAGAATTATAATATCTATTATAAGCAACTGTACCATTAGGTATTGCTACAATTTTATTGTATGAGCCATCGCTTGTATTTGAGTCATTATCCCATGGATAACTAAGATTTTGCATGATAGTAGCTGATGTACTAAAGATTGCTTCTTGTATGATATTTGCCTCCATAGCCTTAGAATTAGTTCGCATGAGCATAGGCATAGAGATAATTACTATAGACATAATAACAATAGCAAAAATTAACTCTATCATCGTAAACGCATGTCGTCTTACCATAGAACCCTCTGATTTGTAATGATTGAAGCATTTGAATTAGTCGAGGTATTGGTGTCTTGAACACCTGTCCACTTATTTGTACTTTTATAAAATCTAACACTAAATTGATTTGTTTTGATAGCATTATTGTATGGATTATATATCAACCACCCAGAAGGGTTATTTTGCATGGTGGTTTGATATGGATAATCTTGTGTACCATCATAGTTTAGTGTAAACGGCGTTGGACTTTTAGTTGTATTGATTGAATTTAATGTTACATGTGGAGGAATTGTTTTTTCAGTAACAAGCCCTAATGTACCATCCTTTGTTGCTATATGATAAGCATTATTGTACCAATTAATTCCATCCACACTAACTTTTGTATTTATACCATTTGGTAACAATACTTTTGTTGATGCGTTATTGTCATAAACCTCATAATATATAAATCCACTGCCACTACTTCCTTTAAATTTATAATTTGGCGCATGAGTCCTGCCATAGTAAAATGTAACTGTTTTGTTTAGATTTAGTAGCCCTGTCGTATTTTTATCCTTTAAATCTGCCTTAAATGAGCAATTTGACGGAATTTGACATTGTGCTGTATAGTTATGAAATGTAATCTTTTGAGGATTTTGTGGCTTTGTTTGATCTCTATTAAAATTGAGATTTAAAATTGTTTGCATCGCTCCTTTTAGTTCTTTTGTAAAATTGCCATCATTAAGTACAATTGGTATTTTGGTGTTATTTAAATCTCCACTTGTGCTTGATATTGTTTTACCACTCGCATTTAAGTCATGAAACATATACATAAAAGCTGGTGGAGTCTTGACCCCTGTTTTACTAATATTTAAATCAATAGGCTCGGCGTAACATTTGGTGACAAAATTACTCAATATTGCATTATTTTTTCCCTCCGCCCTAACTTGACCATTTAGATGAAATGACATGTTTTCATCATTAAGAACTGCTAAATCTGACATATATACAAATGAATTTTTAGTACCAAAATCAGAAGTATTATGATTAAGACCAATGGACGGTATTACAGTAGTAAGGTCAAATTTATATGGATGAAAAAGTACATTTATATTGTAATATTTGATATTTGCGTCTGTATTGTTTTCATCACTACTGACATCACAGCCATTGATGGCATTTGCATTTATAGACTGCGTTATTGAACTATTTTTTATACAATCTGCACCAGTTTTAAAATATTGACCAGTGTGATGAGCCATATAAGCAGGATTATGATCCACATCTGTCCATGTTGAATCAAGCAAGCTTAATTTGTATTGTCCAACTTGTGATATTGATGTGTTCATATCGGCAATACCATTACTAAAGCTTACGTTAATGTCATGGTTTGTTACATCATTACAGCCAGCAACAAGATGATTAGCTGGTTTCCACGCGTAGCTTGCATTATTATCTAAAATATTGTTTAAAGTTGTATAAAAACTAGGCGAAGCATTATTGTTTTGATGGTTTGTTGCTATAACGTGTAAATTGTAGTTGTATCCAGCAGCTAAATTTAAAATTGGTGGTGGATTTGTGCCCCTAGCTATAGATATTTTATTTATTGAATTTGTTTGATTTTGGTCATTAATATCTATTAAAAATGCTTCTGGACGAATTGCAAAATTATCACGTGAACAGACGAATCTAGTAGCTTTACCATAGATACATTCCATACATTGTGCAAGTTGTGCTTGCGTCATGCCACTTTGTCCACTACCGCTACCATTACTACCACAAACAGATGAGACAGTAGTTTGTGTACCTGTATAAGTTGGGCTACATTGTTGTCCTCCATATGCAGGAAAATTTGTTAGTTTATAACTATTTGTTCCTAGTTTTGTTACACCTATTAATGTGCCATTGCTATCGGTATTGTAAGAAACTCTAAATGCAGCATTACGTCTAGCTTGTTTATAAAAATCATAACTATTTTGTAATGTTGTCATATTGTTATTTATCGCATTTTGTAATGCCGTTTTTGTAAAAGGAATATTATCTGTATTGTCTACTATCATCCAAACTCTAGGACTTATTGCACTATCTGGTTCATCACACGAGGCATTTACATCATGAAAGGCTTGAGCATTTATCATGTCAACTGCGATTACAGTTGAGGCTGGTTTTAATGTATCCAAATTCTTAGGGTCAAGTGAAATAACTTTGAAATTACCATCTCTGGATGTCACCTGCGTTGGAATATTGTAATACCTTGGAGATGCATTCACAGTACTATAATAGCTATTATCTACAATATCAAAAATACCCTTAGCAGGAGTATAATTAAAATCTCCGTTAGAACACATTTTAATTTTTGAACCTAACGCAGATGAATAAGGTATAGTAGATGAACCAATATGTAAATTATAATTAGCAATTACATTAATAGAGGTATTAAGATCCGATTTTTGCGGATTTAGATTATAGTAAAGATAAAAGTAGCCTTGCGCTGGTACCGTACCTACTAAAATATTTTTAACAAAACTAGGGCTCTCTATAAGAGGGGGAGATGTTAGAGTTTGTGCAAAAAGTGAATTTGGTGGCGTAAGTTTAGTTGTACCCGAGATATATTTTACTTGCGTAGTATTTAAATCCATAACACTAAGATTTAAATCAGTTATATTTATATCAGAATTAATTAAATTTTTCAAAAATATTTTCATGACAATTGGTTGTTGTGATACCACACTGCCAACTAATCTAGGATCTTTTGTACCATCATTTTTTTGTGTAAAATAAACTCCATTTTGACTATATGCATAATCATAACAAAATTTTGGAACATATAATTGTGTGGCTAAGGCAAACATGTTTAGACTGTATCTATCGCCTTTAGAGGCAATTGTAATTGTTGTACTTGTTTGTAGATTACTTAGATTATTAACCTTCATTTGATGAATATCCATGCCTATGACATTTTGGAAGTTAGGATTTGCTAATGTCGGATCACTTGTACGATATGTTGATCTATATATACCATATGTTGATATAGAGCCATTAAAAACATCGTTTGGATTATTTGATGCTGTTACAAGCGAAGAGGGTACATTATTTTTATTTGTAATAGTTGCAGTATTATTTAAACCAGCTTCACTTTCTCCTGTAAAAGTAATAAGGCTTGCATCAACATTTCCAGAACGCGGTGTTAAAAAGTTATTTGCAACTATACTGACAGAATGGGGGTACGATCCACCATTATAAACAACTTTAAAACCATCATAAACGCTAATGTTTCTAAATTTTCTATTACTATTTTGTACTATTACAATAAGCGACCAACCGGCAAAAGTATTTGTTCCGTCTGAAGAGTCTATACCACCAACATAATACTCTCCACCTCCTGCGTTTTTAACTGCACTTGTAACATCAGCCATACATCCATAATCAAATACATATCCATCATCATACCAATTATATTTATTTGGTACTGAAGTGTATTTTGTATATGACTTTGCATGAGGAGTTCTCATATAAATGACTGGTGCATAAGGATGATCAGTAGAAGAAGAATAAATTCTCGCAGACCAATAAAGTCCAGCCCAAATAATCTTATCACCAAGTTTTAAATCAAGTCTTGCCATAGAGTTATTTTGTGGAGCATTATTTGATGTATCAATTCTAACTTTGTGCTGAAAGATATCATTATTTGTAGCTCCAATTTTTGGTTGCTCACATTTTGCACCATCTTCGTCGTTTTGACATACTAATTGATTGCCTATTACTAAATCATTACCATAAATATTTAAATTATCTGTATTATTTATTAATAATTTAGTAAAATTTCTTGTATTGATATCTGGATTTAGTTGATATGTTACAGTATAGTTACCGACAGCATATTGGTATCCTTGTATTTTTACATAAAAGGTTGTTTTCTGTTTTAAAAAATAAGGTTGTGAATAAGGTGTATATCCGCGTACATCATATATGTATTGATTATTATATGTACTATTATCATTGTATATATATCCGATACTATTAAAGTTACTCTTAATTGAAATGAGAACATGTGTATTAGCTGGAACAATAAATTTAATCGCATCTAGATCATCGTTGGACGAAATCCTCCCTTTAATAGTACTACCTAGTTTTACTTGAATATTCGTTGGAATTTTATTTGGATAGTCAGGGTTCTCAGCAAGGACAAGAGTGCATATAAAAACAATAAGAAATAATAAACGCATAATAACGACCTCTTTAGTTAATTTTGTGTACTAAACACAATTTGAACATAATTTTATATTATAAACATAAGCAAGCTTAAAACAAAGTAAAGTAATGATTGTCTGACCTTGTACACTTTTATAAAATATTGGTATAATGAGTATAAAAAAAGAGTTTAGTCATGAAATATAGATATATTGGAAGAAGTGGTCTTCGCGTTAGTCCTATTTGTTTGGGAACTATGACTTTTGGATTGCAATGTGACGAAAAAGAGGCGTTTAGGATTTTGGACTATGCTTATGATAGGGGTATTAATTTTTATGATACAGCCGAGCTTTATCCAGTACCACCAAGCGGTGAACTAGCCGGAGTGACTGAACAAATAGTAGGACGTTGGTTAAAAACAAAGCCACGCGATAGTATTATACTTGCTTCGAAGGTTGCTGGTGCGGCTTCTGGATGGTTTGTGCCTCCCATCAGACATGGACTCACAGCAATTGATAGATTTCATATTCAGCACGCAGTAGAAGGCTCACTCAAGCGTTTAGGAGTTGAATATTTAGATTTGTATCAAATGCACTGGCCAGATACTATTGTTCCAATCGAGGAATCTATGCGTGCTTTTGATGAGCTTATACAAAGCGGTAAAGTGCGATATGTTGGTACATCAAACGATACAGCTTATGGTACATGCAAGGCTTTAATGACTTCTAAATATGAAAAGCTTACTCGTTTTGAATCTATTCAAAATAATTTCTCACTTTTAAATAGAAGATTTTTAGACGAATTGGCTTTGTTGGCAAAAAAGGAGCAAATCTCTTTGCTTCCTTATTCTCCGTTAGCTGGTGGAGTACTTAGCGGTAAGTATAATCAAACAAAAGAGGGCAAAGGACGGTTCTTTGATTATAAAAATTCTAAAGATTTTCGTCAAAGAGCTATGGCAACAAGATTTTTAAATGATAAAACTCTTGTTTCAACACAAAAATATCTTAAAATTGCTCATGATTATGAGATTCATCCAGTAACTATGGCAATCGCTTGGTCAAAACAGTTTGATTTTGTAGCTTCTACCATCATAGGAGCTACAAATATTAAACAGTTGGAGCCCTCGCTCAATGCTATGGAACTCACATTAAATAAAGAGATTTTAAAAGCTTGTGATAAAGTTCATCAAGAGATACTTTATCCTATGGGTTAAGTATGATTAAGCATATAGCTATACTGGCTGTAATGTTAATATTTAGTGGATGTGCTATTAGAAATTATAAGATAAATCAAGCTAGCATTGTTATCATAAAATCTCCACATCTAAAATATGCAGATATTGGATATATCAGACATAATCTGAATGCTGTTGAGTTACAATTGTTTGAGGCTGGAGTACCTATACAAACAATTAAAATTAATCATTTGATATGTATTAATAATGGATGTATGACAAAAGATATGTTTAATCAAAGATATTTAACACCACAATATCCAACTAATATTTTAAAAAATATCATCTTAGGCAGGCCAATTTTTAAAGCAATAAATATTAAAAAACTTCCTAATGGTTTTACACAGACCATCAAAGAAAAATCATTAAACATACATTATAGTAAAATAAATAATATGATTAAATTTATTGATAAAAAAAATCACATTTTTATAAAGATTTCTTCAGAAATTCCTTAAGGGCACCTCTAAAAATCCTAATGTTTTTATTATTATGGTCTGGTACTTAAGCAAGAGAGGATAAAAGTAAACATTTGCTATAATGTCAAAATGTATAGATTAAGGATATAAATGAAATATGTAGGAGCCCATACATCGACAAGCGGCGGAGTGTATAATGCTGTGATTAACGCACAAAATATAGGTGCAAAAGCGTTTGCTCTTTTTACAAAAAATCAACGCAGATGGGACGCTAAGCCACTTCAAAGCGAAGTAATTGATAAGTTTAAACAATTATTAGACGAGAGCGGGATACTTCCATGTCATGTATTACCTCATGATTCATATCTTATAAATCTTGGTCATCCAGATGAACAAAAAAGAGAGAAATCTATAAATGCTTTTATTGATGAGGTTCAAAGATGTGAGATTTTAGGGCTTGATAGATTAAATTTTCATCCAGGCAGTCATCTAAAACTTATAAGTGAAGATGAGTGTCTTTTGCGTATATCTGATGCGATGAATATCACATTAGAAAAAACAAAAGGTGTTACTTTAGTGCTAGAAAATACAGCGGGTCAGGGTAGTAATCTTGGTTGGAAATTTGAGCATTTAGCACAAATTATTGATAAAATTGAAGACAAGAGTCGCGTTGGTGTATGTATCGATACTTGTCACATGTTTACAGCAGGTTATGACATAAGGACACGCGCAACTTATGACATCTCAATGGCACAATTTGAGCGCATTGTTGGGTTTAAATATCTTCGTGGCATGCATATAAATGATTCTAAACCAGAACTTGGTTCACATGTAGATAGGCACGATAGTATTGGTAAAGGCAAAATAGGTCTTGATGCTTTTAGATTTATTATGAATGATGAAAGAATGGATGACATTCCTCTTATTTTAGAAACTATTGATGAGACTATTTGGCCACAAGAGATAAAACTTTTGTATTCATTGATTGAGAATTAAGAGTATTTCTAAAAACTATATGAAGGATTATTAAATATGGTTGAAAAATTAAACTATATATATTCAAATTTTTATGAGATGATAGTAAATAATGCTCATGCTTATCCAAATAAAAAAGTTATATTGATTGATGATTTAACTATCACAAATAAAGAGTTGCTAACGCAAGTAGATACTTTTGCGTATTATTTAAATGCCCTTGGTTTTAAAAATGGAGATAAAGCAGCACTTATTGCACCCAATTGTGATGAGTTTATTGTTTGTATCTTTGCTGTTTGCAAATTAGGAGGAGTAATAATTCCTTTAAATAACATGTTAAAAAAAGATGAATATAACTATATTTTAAATGATGCACAGGCAAAAATTTTAATTACAGCAAAACAATTTCAAGATGAAGTACAAGATTTAGATGTGAAATCTTTAAAGCATATAGTTTGGTTAGATGAGTTGCCACAGCAAAAAGAAGCCTATCTACTCTTTAGTGATATGCAAGAAAGCGTAAATGAAACATCTAGCTTACATGTAAATAAAAAACTTGATGAGATGGCAGTCATTTTTTATACATCAGGTACAACAGGCTACCCTAAAGGCGCTATGCTTAGTTATCGTAATATTTTTTCAAATATGATTGGTGGTAGCGAGCTTTTTAAAATTAGAAGCAAAGATAGATTTATTGTGTATCTACCTATGTTTCATGCCTTTACTTTTAGTATCATGGTTATGTTACCAATTTTAACAAATTCTTCAATTTTAATTATTAGAAAATTACATCCATTTAGTAATATTATTAAACAAACGCTTTTAAAACGTGTGACTATTTTTTTAGGTGTACCAGATGTTTATAATGCACTAATTCGCGCAAAATTACCATGGTATTTTTTATGGTTTAACTCCATTCGTATTTTTATTTCTGGTGCATCAGCATTAAGTGAAGATACATTAAATAAATATACAAAAATTTTTAAACGTGCAAAAATGCTTGAAGGGTATGGACTTAGCGAATGCTCACCTGGTGTGGCTGTTAATTCTTTAACAGATCAAAAACCATACTCAGTAGGTCGTCCTTTACCAGGATATGAGGTTAAAATAGTTGATGAAGAGATGCTGGAAGTACCACGTGGTGAGGCTGGGGAGATTTATGTTCATGGCGATTGTGTTATGATGGGATATCTCAATAACTTACAAGTTACTAAAGAAACCATCATAAATGGATGGCTAAAAACTGGTGATATTGGCAAGATGGATAATGATGGATTTATTTATATAATTGATAGAATTAAAGATTTAATCATCGTAAAAGGTATCAATATTTATCCTCGTCAAATTGAAGAGGTTCTTATGCATTTGCCATATATTAAATTAGCCGCAGTTATCGCAAAACGAGATAAAAATAATGGTGAAATGCCTATTGCATTTGTAGAACTTGAAGATAATATTAAAAATGACTCAATAACGCAAATGAAAGTTAAAAATGATTTAAAAGATAAGCTTGCAAATTTTAAAATACCAAAAGAGATATATTTTACAAAAGACCTACCAAAAACAGCAACAGGCAAAATTTTAAAGCGTGTACTTAGACAAAGAGTAAAAAATTGAAAAATGTAATAGAATTTATTAAAACAAAAGAGGTGCAAAGTACTGCTCTTTTTTTGCAATTAAAATGCAGTACACAAGAAGCAAGAATCTTACAGTATATTAGTCAAAAATTTATTGAAGGTAGTGAAGATATTGTAGTATTAGAGGCACTTCAAGATATTTATGGTGCTAATGCATATGTATATTTAAATCATCTTCAAGAGATAAAAAGATTATTAGAATTAGGCTGGATTCATCAAAAAAGTTTTACACCAGTTAAGATTTCTGACGTAGCTACTTTGGAGTTATTAAATGCTGTAGTTTCACCTACTTCATCATTTTTAAAAGTTTTACAAGAGGGTAGCTTAGATGTAGAGCTCCCTGAAATAAAGCCATATACCGATCATTTAGAGTATCTTCAAGATCAATTTTACAAAATTGAGTTGTACCAAAAAATAAGTACAATCAGACATAACATTCATGAAAATTCACTCAGTATCGATAGAATGCATACAAAGCTAGAGATGCTTGAATCAAGAATTAATGACAGAATTGCTCAAACTTCAGAAGATATTGTATTAGATAAATTTTTTAAACAAAAAAAGCTAGACCCTAAAGAGGAGATCTTATTTTTAGCGCTTTTACGAGAAGAATATAGTGCATCTGACACCTCTTTGCGAGACATGAATGCTCTCATTGATTTAATATCATTAGATGAATATGAGCGTATTAAAAACAGATCTTTACTTGAAGATGGGTCAAGATTAATTAGTAATCAAATAATAGATTACGAAGAGATGTTAAATCCATTTGGTGGAATATCAAGATCTTTTTTTATTTCAGAAGAGATACTACAATCTATCATTCATCCTCAAAAGAAGAAAAAAGCAACAAAATTAAAACTAAATATTTTAATTAAAGAACAAGATATTTTTGAGCTTATAGACCCTGAAACAACATTAGATGATGTTGTGCTTCACGTAAAAACAAAAGCAACTCTAGAAGCACTAATAAAACAAGTTGATAAAGATGTAGTTGCACGTCTTGTATCTTGGGGTATTAAAGATAAAAAAAGTGGAATTGATGCTAGAATTATTTTCTATGGACCTCCAGGCACTGGTAAAACTTTAACATCATATTCGCTTAGTAAAACTTTAAAACGTCAAGTGCTTAGCTTTGATTGTTCTAAAATACTTTCCATGTATGTAGGCGAGAGCGAAAAAAATGTGCGTAAGATTTTTGATACATATTATGAACTCATTGCAAAATCAAAAACAGAACCAGTTTTGCTTTTAAATGAAGCAGATCAATTTCTAGGTGCAAGGATTAGCGGTGCAGGCGGTGGTGCAGAGCAGATGCATAATCAAATGCAAAATATATTTTTAGAACAGATAGAAAATTTTAAAGGTATTTTGATTGCAACTACTAATTTACTTGAAAACATTGATACAGCATTTTCAAGGCGTTTTAATTATAAAATAGAGTTTAAAAAACCAGATGAAAAGCAGCGTAAAGAGTTGTGGCAAAAAATGTTACCAAAAAATGCAGAATTTGAAAAAAAATTTTATTTACAAGAACTTGTAAAATACCCCTTGACAGGTGGACAGATAAATTTAATTATAAAAAATACAGCATATAATGTAGCAACAAAAACGACACCAATTTTTACTTTACATGATTTTAAAGTTCAAATTGATAAAGAACAGACTGGTAATTTTGATAATGATAGATTAATGGGATTTTTAACATAAAAGGCTGTTACAAATATACACTTATATAGTATTTATCTATAAAAAGTATTACAATTTGTAACGTTTTATTATCTTTTTGCTTAATAATTTATCACTTTAATAAGATTTTTGATATAGTGCAAAATATATTTTTTTAGTTTACTATTTATTTCCTAGTAATATTGAAAATAAAAAAGGTGAGATTCGTATGGAACATATTAATAATACGCATATATATTTCGGTGCATTTATATTGTTTGCATTGACTTTTGGAATGTTTTTTGCAACAACGGTTATTGCCCGTTTTGTAAGTCGCGCTTTGGCAACCAAAGATACTGAGAAAATAAAACTTTCTATTTATGAATGTGGACCAGAGGTTACAAAGCAGCCAAACAGGCTTTCTCCACAATTTTATTTATTTGCTTTGTTATTTATACTGTTTGATGTTGAAATTGTTTTTATGTTTCCTTGGGCAGTTGATTTTAGATATTTAGGTTGGTTTGGATTAATTGAGATGATAACATTTATCTCATTGCTTGCAATAGGTTTTATTTATGCTTGGGAAAAAGGAGCTTTACAATGGCACAACATAAAGTAAATTATACTCAAGATGGTGGCTTACCAGTCGCATTAACGACCATTGATAAAGTAGTAAATTGGGGACGTTCAAACTCTTTATGGGCGTTAACATATGGTCTTGCTTGTTGTGGGATTGAGATGATGGCATCTGGTGCTTCAAGATATGATTTTGATAGATATGGTACCATTTTTAGAGCCTCTCCGCGTCAATCCGATGTTATGATAGTAGCTGGAACGCTCACAAAAAAACATGCTGAATTTATTAAGCGTTTATATGATCAAATGGCTGAACCACGATGGGTAATTTCAATGGGTTCATGTGCAAATACAGGTGGAATGTTTAATACTTATGCGACTGTTCAAGGTGTCGACCGTGTTATTCCAGTTGATTTATATCTTCCAGGATGTGCTCCACGTCCCGAAACGCTTCAGTACGGTGTCATGCTTTTACAAAAAAAGATACGATCTCAAAAAGCTGATAAATCTCAAAAAGCAAAAAGGTTGATATAGTGAGAGCATACACCCCAAAAGATAATGTACAAGCAAAATCTTATTATACAGATAGATATTATGTGTCACCTCAAGTTCCTAAACAAAAAGTACAAAGTGATGAAATTTTTGCTTTAGATTTAGCTGCTGTAGCTGAAAAATTTGAAGTTCTTGACGCTTATATTCAAGTAGGACAATTGGTGGTTATAGTTAATGCTAAAGATAATTTTGAGATATTAAAATTATTAAAAGAGAAGCAAGAATATACTCAATTATCTGAAATGAGTGCGATTGATTGGCTTGCTAAAAAAAATCAATTTGAAATTTTTTATCAACTTTTATCTATGCAAAAAAGAAAACGTATCCGTATAAAATGTTTTATAGACAAAGATGAAGCTATAAATAGTGTAGAAAAATTGTTTCGTAGTGCAAATTGGTCAGAGCGTGAAATGTATGATATGTTTGGCATTAAAGCTAATAATCATCCGTTTTTAAAGCGAATTTTGATGCCTTATGATTGGGAAGGTCATCCTTTACTAAAAACTTACCCATTAGAGGGCGATGAGTTTGCTGCTTGGTATGAAGTTGATAAGATTTATGGTAAAGAAGCACGTGATATCATCGGCCCTGAGATACGCGATACTGCAAGGGTCGATAGATACGATAGTGAACGTTTTGCAAGACTAGGGCATGAAGTACCAAAAGGAACAAAAATTACAGGTGATGAGCCTAAACAACCTCTTGCTTATCAAGAAGATGGTGGTGTGTTTATGATTGATAAATTTGATGAAGAAAAATCAGTAATTATTACAAATAGAGATAGGTAAAAAAATGCAACAAGCAAATAGATTAAGACCATTTTTTGAAAATATAACGTTTGATCGTGAAGATAATGAAACCATTTTAAATTTTGGGCCACAACATCCATCGGCACATGGACAGTTGCGTCTTATGCTTCATCTCCAACAAGAGATGATAGTAAAAGCCCATCCAGATATCGGATATTTGCATCGGGGTATGGAAAAGATGGCCGAAAACATGATTTATAATGAGTTTATGCCAACAACTGATCGTATGGATTATATTGCATCTAGTTCAAATAATTATGGCTTCGCATTAGCGGTTGAAAAACTAATAGATGTTAAAGTGCCACGTCGTGGTAAAGTTATTCGTATGCTGCTGTTAGAGATAAATAGATTGATATCTCATATTTTTTGGCTAGCAACTACAGCCTTAGATATCGGTGCTATGACCGTATTTTTATATGGTTTTCGTGAGAGAGAGTATCTTTTAGATTTAATTGAAGATTATTGTGGGGCTAGATTAACTCATGCTGCTATCCGTATTGGTGGGGTTCCACTTGATTTACCAGATAATTTTATAGCAGATTTACGTAAATTTTTGGCTAAATTTCCACAAGATATTAAAGATTATGAAGATCTACTTGATCAAAACCGTATCTGGCTTATGAGAATGGAAGATGTTGGAGTTTTATCAAAAGAGATGGCAATCTCTTGGGGATGTACAGGACCCATGCTTAGAGCCAGTGGAGTTGCTTGGGATATAAGAAAAGAGGAACCCTATGAGCTTTATGATGAGATAGATTTTAAAGTTCCTTTTTCTGATAAATGCGATAATTATGCAAGATATCGTATTTACATGCAAGAGATGCGACAATCAGCTCATATACTCTCTCAAGTCGCAGATATGTATGAACAAACAGTTAAGAACAATCAAACAGAACTCATGGCTCATGCACCAAAATATATTTCAGCGTCAAAATTAGATATTATGACTCAAAACTACTCTTTGATGCAACATTTTGTACTTGTTACACAAGGTATGCGACCACCAGTCGGAGAGGTTTATGTAGCTACTGAGTCACCTAAAGGTGAACTCGGATTTTATATAAATTCACAAGGTGGTCCATATCCATATAGATTAAAAATTAGAGCACCATCTTTTTGGCATACTGGTGTTTTAACTGATTTATTACCAGGTCATTATATACCTGACGTTGTTGCAATTATTAGTGCTACTAATATTGTATTTGGCGAGATTGATAGATAAGGAGATAGATAAATGTTACGTTATGATTTACGCCATTTAAAAGATAATTTTGAGCCTAGAATGAAAGAGATTTTAAATTCTCATCCAAAAAAACAGACTGCTATTTTTTTATTTGAGATAGGCGATTTTACTCCAATTCAGCGTTCAGCAGATTTAGTAAAACAAGCAGGTTGTGAGTTATTAAATTCATTAAAATTTAACGAAGTCGATTGGACTATCGCGGTAAAAAAAGATTAGGAACAGATTTTGAGTAAAGTATATTTTTCCACATGGAATGGTGAATTTATCAACAATATAAATAAGCCAGATGAGCAGTGGGAAGAATCGGCATATAATCTGCCAGCTATGTATGATGATCACCGAGAATCTAAGGCATTTATAGGCTGGGATGGTGTTGCTATTTTTAATAAAGATATAGATGTTATTCGTTTAGCAACAGAATATGCTGCACAATATCAGATCTATTCAGAGGCTTGTGGACGTTGTGCCCCTGGTAGATGGGGTGGCAAGATACTTTATGATATGCTTGACAAAATTGCAAGAGGAGATGGCGAGCTCTCAGATTTAGAACATTTAAAAGAGATTTCAAAAACTATGCAAATGACATCAAAGTGCGAAGTTGGTAAAACTGTACCAAATCCTTTGTTGGATATTATGGAGCATTTTGAAGATGAGTTTATGATCTGTATAAATAATTCCCAACCATCAAAGCATTATGATGCAGATATAAATTATATCGCTAAAATCACTGCACCTTGCACCGATGCTTGTCCTTCACATGTAGATATTCCAGCCTATATAGAAGGTGTGCGGGATTTGAGGTTCGATGATTCGCTAAAAGCAACACGTCAAACCATGCCATTAGCTCATACATGTGGACGTGTTTGCCCACATCCATGTGAAGATGCATGCAGACGAACAAATTTAGATGAGCCAATCTCAATTATGGAATTAAAACGATTGGGTGCTGATTATGAAACAGATCATGGTTTTTCTTTTTTCCATCCAGCTGAACAAAAGCCAAAGATTGATAAAAAAGTTGTAGTAATTGGAGGCGGACCAGCTGGGCTTACCACTGCTTATTATTTAGCATTAGAGGGTGTTGATGTTGATGTTTATGAGGAGCTTCCAGTTTTAGGTGGAGAAGTGGCTGTTGGTGTGCCAGAGTATCGTATGCCAATTGAAAAATATAACAAAGATATAGAGTGTGTGCAAAGTTTGGGTGTAAATTTTATAACAAATACTCGCGTTAATAGACAGATGATGAGAGAATTTGAAAAAAATTATGATGCTATTATGATAGCTACAGGAGCTAGAATTTCTAAAAAAATTCGTTGTGATAACGAACGTGAAGAGATAAAAGGCTATTGGAGTGCTATTGATTTTCTTGATAAGGTTAATTTGTTTGAAAAATATGGTTATACAATATCAAAAAAGCAACAAGATATCAATCTTTTAACTACTGATTATGTAGATTTAACTAATAAGGTCGTTGTTTGTGTTGGCGGTGGTTTTACATCCATGGACGTTGTTAGATGCTCAATTAGAGCAAATGCTAAAAAAGTGTATATGATTTATCGTCGTGATGAAAAAACCATTGTACGCAATACAACTTATGAAGAGTATCACGAAGCTGTTGAAGAGGGTGTAGAATTTTTATTTCATTCTGCGGTAAATAAGATTACAACAGATGAGCATGATAAAATTATATCTCTTTTGATTGATAAATTTGAATTGATTCCAGATCCAGATGGTGGACGAGCAAAATTAGTAAAAATTGAGGGTGAATCTTATACTTTAGAGGCAGATTATCTGATTCCAGCAGTTAGTCAAAGTGCTGATTTGGATCTTTTGCCACAGGAATGGGAGCTTGAGATGACATCTTGGGCAACTGTTAAAACCAATGGTAAAGATTATATGACTTCAAAAAAAGGTATTTTTGCATCAGGTGATTGTGAATATGGACCCATGACTATCGTAAATGCGGTAGGTCAAGCAAAACGAGCATCTTCAGTTATGCTAAGATATATACAAACAGGCGAAATTAGTTTGAGTGATGATGAAATTATGGAAGATCATCTAAGAAAATTACGTGTTTATGATAAAAAAGAGAAGATAAAAGGTTGGTTACCAGGACTTCCACGTGAAATTAGTGTTAAACTTGATGCTAATGTGCGTAAAGATAACAATAAAGAGGTTAATTTAGGTTTTACACAAAAAGAAGCATTTGATGAAGCTGAGCGGTGCATGCGATGTTATTATATCGCTATGACTGCGATTTAGAGGTGCTGTATGAGTAAGATTAAATTTACAATTAATCATAAAGAAGTAACAGCCACGCGGGGCGAGACAATTTTAACCGTTGCACGTCGTTACGAAATTTATATTCCAACTATGTGCTATATCTCTAAAACTACTCCTTGTGCATCTTGTCGCTTATGTGTAGTAGAGGTAAAAGATACTGATGATTTTGTACTCTCGTGTAATACTTTAGCAATAAATGATATCGAAATAACAACTAGTAGTAGTAAATTAGAACTTGAGCGTACAAATATCATGAAACTTTATGATGTCAATCATCCACTAGAGTGTGGTGTTTGTGATAAATCTGGTGAATGTGATCTGCAAAATAAAACTTTAGAATTTAATGTCGCTCAACAAAATTTTGCTACAAAAGATAAACCAAGAAAGATGGAGCATTGGGGACTTTTAAATTATGACCCTGCATTATGTATTATGTGTGAAAAATGTGTACATGTATGCAATGAAGTTATAGGTGATGATGCTATTGAAGTTTTATTTGGTGGATACAATTCAAAAATCATACCTAAAAATGCAGATACGCTAGACTGCACATTTTGTGGCGAATGTATCGCTGTTTGCCCTGTCGGCGCATTTACTAGCAGTAATTTTCAATATATCTCAAATGCATGGGAGTTACAAAAAATTCCAGCTACATGTGTTCATTGTAGTGCTGGATGTCCTTTAGAATATGAGATCAAACATACTAATATCGCAGATAAAAAAGAATCTATTTATAGAGTAACAAATAACTTTGAATTTTCTTCACTTTGTGGTGCTGGACGATTTGGATTTGATTTTGATAATAAAGCTACAAAAGATACAGAAGCTTTTAAACATGCGATAGTAGCATTAAAAAATACAAAAGCCATTAGATTTAGTTCTTTAATCACTAATGAAGAAGCTTTGATTTTAAATGCCATAAAAAAACAATTAAATATTAAGCTTTTTAATGAAGATGCACGATTATTTAGTAATTTTATGGACTCATATTCTAGTGCTAGTGGCAAAAAACATTACAGTGCAAGTACAAAAACTCTAAAAAAAGCTGATGGAATTATTATAATAGGCTCTATGGTTGCAACAGATAATCCTGGAATTAGATACGCATTAACCATAGCCGCAAAACATAATGGAGCAAAAATAATTTATGCCCATCCTATTGAAGATGATTTAATGCAAAATATTATTACGCAATTTTTAAAATATGAAGTTGGTACAGAAGAGGGCGTAGTCGCGCTACTTGCAAAATATATTTTAAAAAATTATGATTTAAATCCTAATGATCAAGAGTATTTTAATAATCTTGATGATGGATATTTAAGTGCAGAAAGCAACATTGGTGAAGATGAGTTAGAACTTATGATGAAATTTTTATCAAGAACAAAGAATAATGTTTTAGTTATTGGAGAAGATATTATAACTCATGCAAGAGCTTATAATATTGCAAAATTAGTAGCAATTATAGAAAAATATAGTAATTTTAAAATTTTAATTATTCCAAAAAATGTCAATACATTAGGTGTTAGTTTGATATGTGACTTAGATATTGATGATGATAGTGATGCTGTTGGATATCAAGATAATGGTACTTTTTTGATATCTAGTTTGCCAAATGCTGATTTGGTAGTTCCATCATTAAACCAGCAAGAGGGAACATTTGTGAGCGTTGATAAGCAAGTTGTCCCAACGAATGCCGCTGTTGGTTTTGATGGTTATGAGCTACTTAATATTGCTAAAGAGTTTGGAATAAGCAAAGAACATACTATTGATTTTACCAGCGAGCTACCTTCTAAAGAGGGATTTAAAAATATCGAATTTGATAAACTTTTTAATTTTTTATCTCCACTAGGTGAAGATATTCGTGGGTATAATTTGGATTTAGTTGATACTGAAATATCTTATAAAATAGAAGATATTGATGATTTACCTGAATTTAATGGAACAGTCATTTACCATGTAAACCCTGTGTTACAATTTAATAATTATACAAATTTAACAAAACAACTTCCAAAAGATACAACATTAAGAGGCTCAGCTCAATTTGCTGCTGCTGCAAGAATTAATGATAATGATAAAATAAAAATCAAGACACATGGGCTAACCTTGATACGTATTTTTAAACAAGATGAAACATTAAAAGGCACAATAGCTCTTAATCCAATCTTTGACCTTGTTGAATCTCCAAAAGGGTACAGGTTCCAAAAATCTAAAATTACAAGAGTAAATAATGAGCAATAAAATAAAAATAAACATTAACAATCATGAATTAGAAGCAACTGAGGGAGAGTATATTTTAAATGTTGCTCGTGCGCATGATATATTTATTCCAGCAATTTGTTATTTAACACGCTGTAGTCCAACTTTGGCATGTCGTCTTTGTTTAGTCGAAGCAAATGGTAAGCAAGTGTATGCTTGTAATGCCAAAGTAAAAGATGGAATGCAAATAATTACATCAACTGAAAATATTGAAACTGAAAGACGCTCAATTATGGAGGTTTATGATGTAAATCATCCTCTTCAGTGTGGGGTTTGTGATCAGTCTGGTGAATGTGAACTTCAAAATTATACATTAGAGATGAATGTTGATTTTCAAAGCTATAGCGTAAAAGATGTTAAAAGAAGTGCTAAAGATTGGGGGCATATTCATTATGATCCAGGTCTTTGTATAGTTTGTGAGAGATGTGTTACGGTTTGTAAAGATATGATTGGAGATAATGCTTTAAAAACTGTACCACGCGGAGCCGATGCAATTGATAATGAATTTAAACAAAGTATGCCAAAAGATGCATACGCTATGTGGAATAAATTAAACAAGTCCTTAATTGGTACTACAAGCGGTAGCGAAATGCTTGACTGTACCTCTTGCGGAGAATGTGCTGCGGTGTGTCCTGTTGGCGCATTAGTGGACACTCATTTTATGTATGAATCAAATGCATGGGAACTTAAACAAATTCCAGCAACTTGTGGTCATTGTAGTGCAGGATGTCAAATAAACTATGATGTAAAACATACAAATATAGTAAATTCTGATGATAAAATTTATCGTGTTATGAATGAATGGAATTATGTTTCACTTTGTGGTGCTGGAAGATATGGATTTGACTATCAAAATGAGGTTAAAATAAAAGACACAAAGGCCTTTTTACATGCAATAGATGCGTTTAAAAAAGCAGATACTATTAGTTTTACATCAATGATAACAAACGAAGAGGCTTTAATCTTACAATCTTTAAAAGAAAAATTGGGATATAAATTAGTAAATGAAGATGCAAGAGCTTTTAAACAATTTTTAGATGAGTATAGCAAGATTAGTAAAAAATCTCTATATAGTAGTGATTTAAAAAAGGTTCACTCAAGTAATTTTGTAGTATCAGTCGGTACTGCCTTAAAAAGTGATAACCCAGTTGCTAGATATGCTTTTAATAATTCAATTATCACAAATAAAGGTGTGGGACTTTATTTTCATCCTGTTAAAGATCCTGTGATTGAGGGTATAGGTAAAAATGTGATGAGCATTAATTATTCTCCATTAACCGAAGAGGCGGTATTGTATCTACTGCTCGATTTGTTTGCAGATAAAATAAAATTACCACAAGAGATAGTAGAATATTTAGCATCATTTCATTCTAAAAAGGTTATAACAGTTAAAGAAACTATCAAAGAAAAAGTAGTTGAAATTGTAAAAATTAAAAAGATAAACGAAGAAACTGGTGAAGAAGAGGAAGTAGAAGAGAAAAAAACAAAAATGGTTCCTAAAAAAATCTCTAAAGAGATAGAAGTTGATGATAACAGACTTTTAGCTATCATAAATGCACCTGAAGATTTTACACAAACATTGGAGAAATTTTTAAAGAAAAAAGATACTTTTTCTTTGATAGTTGGAGCTGATTTATATACTCATCCAAATTCAAAAAATTTGGCAAGACTTATTGCATTAATTGAAAAATATACGGCTTTTAATCTAGTTATGATACCAGCTTCAACAAATACATTAGGCGTTTCATTGATTTGTGATTTAGATGAGAGAGTTGGCGAGTTTACAATTGGCTACAATACTAAAGGAGATTTTCAGCTTTCATCTCTTGGTGTGGGCGATATTGATATGCCAGCAATTAACCAACAAGAGGGTACATTTACAAATATTGATAAACGTGTTGTACCAACTAACGCAGCGCTACCGTATAGTGGTTATGAATTAAACGATATAGCAAATGCACTTGGTTTGTATGAAAAGCTTACGATAAATTACACACAAAAATTGCCTACATGCAAAGGCTTTGAATCGATTGCTTTTGATAATTTAGATAATTATTATAAAAATGATGGCACAGAAGTTCGTGGTTTTAAACTAAAAATAATCGATATTACATCAGATGAGAGTGAAAAAGTAGAACGGTTTGGAGATACAAAGTTTCAAAACGATATAATATATCTAGCAAATCCGGTTCGCCAATTTAATAATTTTACCAATAAAGCGACAAATTTAGATGAAAAAAGTGGTGCATATATCAGTGAGGCTTATATGATAAAACTTAATCTAAAAGATGGAGATGAAATTATTATCAAAACTAAAAATCATGATTTATCGACAAAAGTGGTTGCAAGCAATAAGATTGATGGTGAGATAATTTTGCTTCCAACATTTGATTTAACTTTAAATTCAATAGCTCTTTTTGATAGATATAGGTTTATTGAAGCCATAATACAGGGGGTATAAAATGGATACAGCATATTTAGTAGCAACAATATTGAAGATAGTCGTAGTGATGTTACTTTTTTCCGCATTAGCAGGTTTTGGAACATATTTTGAACGAAAAATTTTAGCATTTATGCAACGTAGACTAGGTCCTATGAGTGTTGGACCTTATGGGATATTGCAAATCGCAGCTGATGGAATTAAGTTATTTACAAAAGAAGATATCGTACCATCTAGTACGGTAGCAAAAATCTTTAAATTAGCACCAGTTATTACAGCATCAACCGCATTTATGGCGGCAGCAACGATACCGTTTTGGCCGACATTTACTGTTTTTGGTTATACAGTTCATCCGATTATATCTGATAGTTCAGTTGGACTATTATATGTTATGGGAGTCATGGCAATTGGCTTGTATGGATTACTTTTAGGCGGAATGGCATCATCAAATAAATTTTCATTAATCTCTGCGGCACGTTCATCTGCAGTTTTTATCTCTTATGAGGTTATTACAGGATTAGCACTTTTAGCACCAATCATGCTTGTTGGTTCGCTATCATTGATTAATTTTAATGATTATCAAGTAGGAGGATTTACTCATTGGTTAATCTGGAAGCAACCACTAGCATTTATATTGTTTTGGATAGCAGCCTTTGCTGAAACAGGTCGTACGCCATTTCATCTAACAGCTAATGATCATGAGATAATTGATGGTTTTGGTACTGAATATTCTGGTATGAGATGGGGACTATTTTTTATTGGTGAATATGCTAATATGTTTTTTATCTCTTTTGTAATAACTTTAGTATTTATGGGTGGTTTTGGTGATGGGAGTGTGCTTAGTGCTCTTTTATTTTTAGCAAAAGTTGCATTTTTCTTTTTCTTCTTTTTATGGACAAGAGCCGCATGGCCTGATGTAAGACCAGATCAACTTATGTGGCTGTGTTGGAAAGTGCTTATGCCATTAGCTGTAATAAATATAGTTATTACAGGCTTTGTGTTGATGTTTTAAGAGAGGATAGTTATGAGTATAGAAGAGTTTAATAATAGAAATATATCAGAAGATTATTTTGTAGTCGAGATTAAAGATTATCCGACTACAAGTTTAGGGAAATTTGCAAGAGTGCTAAGGCGAACATTTAAAATAGAGTTATTTATCGGGCTTTGGGTTGTAATTCGCGAAATGTTTAAATTTAATATTCATACAATCCAATACCCAAAAGAAAAGATGCCTATTGGACCCAGATATCGCGCTATTCATGAGATGAAAAGATTATGGGAGTCTGGTACTGAGAGGTGTATAGGTTGTGGACTTTGTGAAAAGATTTGTATATCTAATTGTATTCGTATGGAAACAAAAATAGATGAAAATTCACGTAAGGAAGTTAGTGAATATAGTATAAATCTTGGTCGTTGTATTTTTTGTGGTTATTGTGCTGAGGTTTGTCCAGAACTTGCAATTACGCATGGAGGAAGATATGAAAATGGTAGCGAACAAAGAGCACATTTTATTATGTACGATGACATGCTAACACCTATGGATATCTTAAAGGCTAATCAACAAAAAGAGTTTGAAGGTTATGGTGCTATTACACCAAATGAAGATGAGCGTATTAAAAAAACGCCTTTATCTTATTAAGGAGAAAATATGTTTGACGCAATAGCATTTTACACATTTGCAATATTAACAATTATAATGTTTTATATAACAATTAGTACAAAGCAGCCTCTATATGCTTTAACTGCACTAGGTGCTGGTATGATACTTGTTTCAGGATTCTTCTTTATGTTAGGTGCTGATTTTCTTGGTGTTGTTCAGATAATCGTTTATACTGGTGCAATTATGGCGCTGTACGCGTTTGGTATGATGTTTTTTGATACTACAAAAGAGATCAAAGAAACAAGATACACATCTGCGGCGGTTATAACCATGGCTACATTAGCTGCTATTTTAGTAATAATAATATTTTCAAGTGCAATAATAGGCACAAATATATCACCACAATACCCTCCAATTGCTGGTGCTACTAATGCTCAATCAATCGGTATGGTACTTTTTACTAAGTATTTAATACCATTTGAATTATCTGCTATTATGCTTTTAGTTGCTATGGTTGCAGGTATCGTTTTAGCTGGTAAAAAGATGGATCAATCATTAACTTTGATGGCAGAAGAGGAAATATCTTTCATCGAAGAAGCAAAAACAAAGGTTTTATTATGATTCATATTGGTTTATCACATTATCTGATACTCTCTATAATTTTATTTTCTATAGGGTTAATAGGTGTTATGAGACGTACAAATCTGTTATTGTTATTTTTTTCTACAGAAATTTTATTAAATGCTGTAAATATAGGTTTTGTAGCAATTGGGCATTTTTATCATGACTTAACAGGACAGATGTTTGCTTTTTTTATAATAGCAGTTGCCGCATCTGAAATAGCCGTTGGCTTGGGCTTGCTCATTGTATGGTATAAGCGACATGGTAATATCAACTTAGATAACATGAATTCAATGAGAGGATAAAAAGAGATGGAAGTTTATTTATACATAGCACTATTTTCACCACTTGTTGGATCGCTGTTTGCAGCACTATTTGGTGCTAGTAAGAAAAATTTAATAACTGGTTTAGTTACTTCATTTTTACTATTTGTATCCTTTGTGGCTAGTAGTGTATTATTATATGACGTATTAGAGGGTGGAGCTATACATGTAACACTTATGACTTGGATACATACGGGTGGTCTTAACATTCCTTTTGGTTTTGTTATAACCCCTGTTACGGTAACTATGATGATGGTGGTAACTACGGTATCAATGCTCGTACATATTTATTCAATAGGCTACATGGATCATGATAAAAGCTTTAACCGCTTTTTTTCATACCTATCCGCTTTTGTATTTTCTATGATGATACTTGTTATGAGCGATAATTTTGTCGGATTATTTATTGGTTGGGAAGGCGTTGGTCTTTGTTCATGGCTATTAATCGGTTTTTGGTATCATAAAGAGAGTGCAACATGGGCAGCTAACGAAGCATTTATCATGAATAGAATTGCTGATCTTGGCATGCTAATAGGAATTTTTCTTATTTATTACAATACAGGCTCACTTCAATATGATAAAGTATTTGCAGCCTTGCCTAGTGTTAATCCACATGAAATAACCTTAATCGGCATTTTCTTATTTATAGGTGCTATGGGAAAATCAGCTCAATTTCCACTTCATACCTGGCTTGCAGACGCTATGGAAGGTCCAACACCAGTATCTGCATTAATTCATGCTGCAACTATGGTAACAGCTGGTGTATTTTTAATTGTAAAAACGCATGTACTTTATCAGATGATACCTGATGTTGGAGAGGTGATTGCAAGTCTCGGTGCTTTTGTGGCTATTTTTGCTGCATCTATGGCACTTGTAAACAGAGATATTAAACGAATTGTTGCCTACTCAACACTTTCGCAACTTGGATATATGTTTGTAGCAGCTGGACTTGGGGCGTATTGGATAGCATTGTTTCATCTTGTAGCTCATGCATTTTTTAAATCACTTTTATTCTTAGGAGCTGGTAATATTATGCATGCTATGGATGATGAGTTAGATCCATTTAAAATGGGTGGACTTGGTCAAAAAATGAGATGGACATTAATCTTAATGGTAATAGCATCTATGGCACTTGCTGGGCTTTTTCCATTTGCCGGATACTTTTCAAAAGACCCTATTATTGAGGCCAGTTTTGTAAATCATCATTATATTATTTATGCATCTATTTGGCTGACTGCTGGTTTAACTGCATTTTATTCATTCCGTATGATTGGACTTGTATTTTTTGGCGAACATAGATATAAATTGTTTGGCTTTCATCCACATGAGGCATATAAATTTGTACTAATCGCTATGGCACCGCTCGGTATTTTATCTATTATTACAGGTGCATTTAAAGGTATATTTTATGATATGGCAACTCGTATATTGCCATCAACGGTATATGAAATACATCCAGATGCTTTAGCATTGGGGATGAATATTGGTACTCAAATATTTGTTGTATTATCTATTTGGTATGCATGGCAAAAATATGCGAAATTTAAAGGTGAAGATAAAATATTTGCACAGCGATTTTCATATAAACTTTTATATAATCAATATTATATTCCAGACTTTTATCAAAAATGTGTAGTCATGCCATACAGAAAAATTTCGATATTTTTTTGGGAAAAGATTGATCTTAAAATTGTGGATGCTACGGTTGATTTAATAGCAATTAGTTTGCATAGAGCTGGAAAACAAACACATAGCATTCAAGATGGGAATTTGTCATCTATGCTGAAATGGACAGTGTTTGGCGTCGTTGTTTTATTATTAATGGCAGTAGCTTTTGGATTAGCATTTAGATATCCGCATATGATTATGACAATATTTTCAACTTTGGGGGTTCATTAATGTTAAATCATATATTATCAATTATAATATTTTTTCCAGCAATTGCTGCGGTGTTAGGATTTATAATAAATAAAAACAGTATAAGAGCTTATGGTGTAGCCATTAGTGTTATGGAATTTATTTTATCACTTTATTTATGGTGGGCATTTAATCCAAATGTAGGAACATACCAATTCGTTGAGAGTGCATCATTAATCTCAAATTTTGGTATTCATTATCAATTAGGTATTAATGGCATATCTCTTTTTATTATTATAATGGCATCATTTTTTACTATGATTGGTATAGCATCATTAACACATACAAAAAATATTAAAAACATGATTATTACACTACTGTTTTTGCAAATGACTATGGTTGGTGTCTTTTGTGCGCTTGATGCAATACTATTTTATATATTTTGGGAATTATCACTTGTGCCAATGCTTTATATCATAGGAGCATGGGGAGGAGCATTGCGTATTTATGCTTCAGTAAAATTCTTTTTATATACATTTACAGGCTCGCTTATTATGTTAGTCGGTATTTTATTTATGGCATATTTTTATTATCAAACCACTGGAATATGGAGCTTTTCTATACCGGCGTGGTATAAATTAGTTCTACCTCTACACTATCAAATATGGCTATTTTTAGCATTTTTTATAGGGTTTGCCGTAAAAGTTCCAATGTTTCCTTTTCATACATGGTTACCATATGCACATGGTCAAGCACCTACTATCGGTTCAGTTATTTTAGCTGCGGTGTTACTCAAGATGGGGACTTATGCTTTTATACTATTTTCATTACCTTTGTTTCCTGATGCTGCAGTATATTTTATGTATCCAATAGGGATTTTAGCAATTATTATGATTATATATACCGGAATGGTAGCTTATGCACAAAAAGATATTAAACAAGTTGTTGCGTATAGCTCAATTTCTCACATGGGCATAATCATGCTAGGTATTTTCTCTTTAAATGTTATAGGAATTTCAGGTTCTGTATTTTTAATGATAGCACATGGAATTGTCTCTGGTGCACTATTTTTATTAGTAGGAGTGATTTATGACAGAAGACATACAAAGCTTATGAGCGAATTTGGTGGTTTAGCACATGTAATGCCACGCTATGCTACTATATTTGGAATTATGGTAATGGCTGCAGTTGGCTTACCATTAACTATTAATTTTATTGGTGAATTTTTAAGTCTATTAGGATTTTTTAAACAATCACATGTGATGGCATTAATAGCAACTTCTGCAATTATAATTGGTGCTATATATATGCTTACCTCATATAAAAAACTCTTTTTCGGTAATGTTACAAATGAGAAAAATAAAAATTTACCAGATATTAATAAGCGTGAGCTAATTGCCCTTGTGCCACTTGTAGTTATTACCGTTTGGCTTGGAGTTTATCCAAATCCTTTACTAAAACCAATAACAAATAGTGTAAAAACGATTATACAAATTATGCATGATAAATCTATAACACCACAAGCAAGAATGAGAATATTACTACCTAAAGATGAAATAGTTCAAATAAATAATAAAATAGTAAGGGAGGTAAGATAATGTTAACTCCAATATCAGTTGCAGTACAATCATTAAATTTATCGACATTAACGCCAATTTTAATAACAATAACAGGCGCACTATTTGTTTTAATTATAGATTTATTTAAAAAAGATTTGAATAAATCATTATATGTTGTAATTAGTTCAATATTTCTCATCTTAGCTTTTGGGTCATTAGTTGATTTAGCAACACAAGTTCTTAAAAATGGAACGATGTTTGGCATGTTTGATCTTATGAAAATAGATGGAATTGCCTTAATATCACAGTTTATTATCATAGGTACTTCTCTTTTGTTTATTCCATTAGCATTAACATCAAAACGTTTTCATGAGTTTTCATATCCAGAATTTTTCTCTTTATTTTTATTTATGATTGCAGGTTTTGAATTTATGGTTTCAACTGACAATCTAATTTTAATTTTTCTTGGCTTAGAAACAGGCTCGCTTGCTCTTTATACTTTAATTGCATTACACAATAGAAGTAAATCTTTTGAAGCCGCAGTTAAATATTTTACAATGGGTGCATTGGCAGCTGGTTTATTTGTGTTTGGCTCAATGGTTTTGTATGCATTAACTGGTTCTGTAGAAATTCATCAAATAGCATCAACGCTAAAAGCAGACCATTACATAAACTTACCATATATTTTAGTCGGAATGATATTTTTATTTGCTTCTCTTGGTTTTAAAGTTGCAATTGTTCCGTTTCATACATGGGCTCCAGATGTATATGAAGGTGCAAGTGCTTCTATGGCAGGATATATATCAATTGTACCAAAAATTGCTAGTTTTGTTGTTATGATGAGATTATTTGAATTTTTAATTCATAGTGGATTTGTTTGGATACAGGTTGTCTTATATGCTAGTGTCATTATCACAATGACTGCCGCAAATATATGGGCTCTTGTGCAAACGGACGTTAAGCGAATGTTAGCATATAGCTCTATTTCGCATGCCGGATTTGTGTTATCAGCAATTTTAATAGGTACAACACAAGCTAATAGTGCTTTGTTTTTATATTGGATACTTTTTGCTTTTACTAATCTTGGAGCGTTTAGTATGTTATGGATTTCGCGTCAAAAAAATCTACCAGCAGGACAAAGTTCAGACCACTCTTATGAGAAATTTTCAGGCATAATTCATACCTCACCAAAAACAGCGATCGTTATGGCTATTTTTATGCTTAGTTTAGCTGGAGTACCACCATTTGCACTTTTTTGGGGTAAGTTGTATATGGTGTCATCAGCAATTACATCTGGATATACGGCTTTAGCAATTATTATGGTATTAAACTCGGCAATAGCGGCATATTATTATATTAAACTAATTGTATATATGTTTATGAAAGAGCCACTTAGCAATGTTCATGGCAAGGTCTATACCATAAATTCATCTACGCCTTTATCAGTTGTTATAGGTATAGCCGTGGTAATTGCTTTATTTGCTATTCTTGTAATTAATCCATTATTAGAGTTTATTACATCGTTTGTCTATAGTAGTGGATTTTAAAATTTAAAAGAGGTTGTAATGTTAAAATTTTTATTGTTACTTACAACTTCTTTATACGCATTAAATATTACGCTTAGTACAGGTAGCGAACATTTTAATACCTATTCCATCCTGCATATAAGGGATAGTACAAAATTTTTATGCACAAAAGAGCAAAAACAGCTTATATGTATATTTTCAAAAAAACCAACTTCAACTATTGAACCAATTCAAAATAACTTTTTTCAGATTTCAAGTAAAATACAAAACGATAGATTTTTCCTAATTATAAAACCAATTAAAAAACTTTTTTTTATGCCAATTGCATTTAATCTCACTAAAGCAAAAACAGTATATAAAACAGATATATCACTTTTTAATAATTGGCTCATTGTTGGATATAAAAATAAACTACCATTTATATCGCAAAATCAAACTAAGGGTTTAAAGCTACCTATAACTTTTACAAATTTTAAATTACCATATATTGGCGCATTAGATATGTATGGTCGTCCTATTCATATTAAACAATTAAAAGATATTGAATTATATATGAAAATCAAAAGTGCTTATAAGAATCAAAAGTATAATGATGTACTCCCACTAATAAATGAAGCATTATCAAAATATCCAAACTCTATTTTTAATAGTCAGTATCTTTTTTATAAAATAAAAATATACTCTAAGCTGCATGATGATGCATATCTTGTATCAATATCACGAAAATATCTTCGTAAGTATTCAGGTACAAAACATGTATCGCAGATATTACTACTTACGGCAAATGCATATTTAGCATTAAAATCAAAAAGTATGTCAAATTACTTTTATGATAGATTATTAACAGAACATGCAGATTCAAAATATGCAAAATTAGCACTAATTAATTTCGGAGATCAATTTTTAAAAGCGCACCAAACTCAAAAAGCCTTAAACTATTATGCCAAAGCATTAAATACAACAAGAAATTTAGATATTGCCTCTTTAGCAGCATATAAAATTGCAATGTATGGATTACAACATAATTTAACTACAGACGCTATTAGTTATATTAATAAGATATTAAACGCAAATCCAAAATTTTTTGTTAATCAGCCTATTGATGCAATAAAGTTAGCAAAAATATTATCAAAAAATAAAAAGTATCTATTGGCTATAAAAATTATTCAAACACTATTAACATCACAGCCATCTAAATATTATCAACTTTTATTAAAAGATAAAGGTATTTGGCTTGTAAAGGCAAATCGAAAAAAAGAGGCTATAAAAGTGCTAGACTTGTATATATCAAAATTTGCTAAAGGCGATTATATTAATATAGTAAAAAAGACAAAATACTCACTCTTTTTTAATGAAAATGATAAAAATAGTACAAAAATATTAAAGCATTATGATTATTTGATAAAAAAGTATCAGGGGCAAAATATTGCAAAAAAAGCATTACAAAAAAAGATAAAGCTTTTATTTAGGCTTCGAAAATATTCTGCAATTTTAGCATTAAATCTAAAAAATCAACCAAAAATTATTTCAAAAAGTGCCACAGCCTTTTTGAATAATTTACTAGATAAGCATAAATGCTATCAAGCTATCGGTGTATATAAAAAATATCATATAAAGTTAACACATTATCTAGATAATCAGATATTTACATGTGCTATCAAAACATTACATTATAAGATAGCAAAAACAATAGCAAACAAGCATGTAAAATCTACAGTTTTAACACAGCGCATGAAGTGGATGTATAGATTAGCTTTGAGTGATTTTCGATTAGAAAAATTTCATCAAGTTATTAAAATAGGTAATGATTTAAACGCTATCCTAAAAAATATGAATAAATCGCAATATGATAACATATATAGATTGTTGTTTGATGCTAATGCTAAGCTAAAAAATCACATACAGATGATTATTGCTATAAAAATGATAACTAAAAAATTTGGTATTTCTTATATCGATATTATGCGATACATGCAGATGATTAATTTAGGAGTTTCACAAAAAGATAATAATATAGTTATGATTTATGGAAATTATGTTTATAATTTACAAAATAAAGTTAAAGTATATCAACAATCTCCATATCTTGAGTTTACTCTTGCACAAGCTTACATAAATGATAATCATATAAAGATTGCCATAAAAATATTAAATTCTTTAAATAAATTAAATCTATCTCCATCTCAAAAATCAAGACAAAAATATATATTAGGTTTACAGTTACAAAAATTATGGCAAAACAAGGCCGCTCAAGATGCATTTAAACAATCAGTTACATCCGATAAAAGTTCTCCATGGGCATTGTTGTCAAAGGATGCTTTAAAGTTACTTTAAATTGTGTTTTATTAAATGTTATCTGTCTTTTGGCTAATTGCGTGGTATGAAGTATTATATTATCTATCATTTGTTGTTTTGTAACATTTCCATCAAGATAATCTAAAACTTCTATAATACCAATAGCTTTAAGACTCTTTGGTTTTCTTGTGTATTTGTGTTCTAAATATGCTACCTCATCAACTAAGCCTAACTGGAGCATTTTCTCAGTTCTTAAGCGTATCTTTTTTGCTAATACCTGCTTATCTATTTCAATATTATATATTTTAAGGTTGGTAATTATAGGTTTTACTGGATAAGATTTAAACCATTGTGAAGGAGTCATGCCAGAAGTCTTATAAATTAAAAGCATCTTTTGTATTCTATATTTATCATGCGGATCAATACCTTGCATGTAATTTTTGTCTATCTTAAAAAGTAAATCATAACACTTTTGCAAATTTAACAACATAACATCTACTTCATCTTTTATCTTTTTACTAAATTTTGGTAAGATTGATAATCCTTGTAGTAAAGATTTTAAATAAAAGGTGCTCCCTCCTGCTATTATAAGATTTTTATTATCTTGTTTTGCTATATTTTTAGTATATTTATAAAGCTTAATAAATTGATTAACGCTAAAAGTTTTATCTGGATATATCTCATTAATTCCAAAATGTTTGATTTGTAAAAGTTCGTTTTGCATCGGTTTAGCAGAAGCAATATCAATCTCTTTATAGATACTTAATGAATCTAACGATAAAATATAGGCATTATGCTTAAGAGCTATTTTTAAGGCTAAATCACTTTTTCCAGATGCTGTTGGTCCAATTATCGCTATTTGTTTCATCATAAAATTATATCAGCTTTATTTCGGTAAAATATCATAAAGAGATGGAAATTAATAAAACGAGGTGTTTGTGCAAAAATATATTAATAAATTAAACGATTTTAATGAGCTTGTTATGTTTAAGCACTCTATATTTTCGATGCCTTTTATTTTTATCGCTATGATAGTAGCAGCTAAAGGATGGTTTGGTTTTAAACTACTTGTTCTAGGCGTATTAGCAGCTCTTAGCGCTCGTAATTTTGCTATGGGTGTAAATAGATGGACAGATAAAGAGTTTGATGCATTAAATCCAAGAACATCATCTCGTCCTAGTGTTGATGGACGGCTTAATAACTTGTCTATATTAATTTTTATAGTTCTAAATGGTTTAGCTTTTGTATTAGTTGCATATCTTATAAATTCACTCGCCTTTATTTTAGCAATACCAATTTTATTTATACTAGCTAGCTATTCTTACTTTAAAAGATTTAGCGAAATGGCACATATAGTATTGGGAATTTCTTTAGGTCTTGCCCCAATTGCTGGAGTAGTAGCTGTGCAAGATAAAATTACTTTATGGTCTGTTATGCTTAGTCTTGGTGTTATGTTTTGGGTTGCTGGATTTGATTTATTGTACTCTTTGCAAGATATTGATTTTGATAAGGAAAATGGATTATTTTCAATTCCGTCTCGTTACGGAACTGAGGCCACTTTGTCTTTATCTGCGTTTTTTCATGTGCTTTGCGTCCTATTTTGGTTATTTTTTATTATTCTTGCAAAACTTGGTAATTTTGCATACTTTGCATTATTTATTAGCATAGCTATGCTTTGGTATGAGCATTTTTTAATACATAAAGATTTTACTAAAATAGATAAAGCTTTTTTTACAATTAATGGGTATTTAGGCATTATCTTTTTAATATTTATTATTTTAGATAAGGTTGTTTGATGGCAAATATATATTTAGTTGAAGCTCCTATTTCTATATCATTTAGTAAAAGTTGTCTTGATATGGAGAAGTTTACAAGAGAATATCACAAATTAGGACAAACAGATGGAGGCGAACTATCAAAGTGGTTAAAAGCAACAAAAATGCGCGGTGAGGCCAATGATAGCGACCCAGTTTTACTACATCTTATGATTGAATTACATAAAAAAATAGATAATTTAGAAAAATTAATTAAACATGAAGTACCAAATAATCTAAAACTAGAAAGTATTTTTGATATTGATAGTATTGGTTTTGAGCATTTTAAGCTCTCACAAGAGATACTAGTAGTAGATGAGAAATATTATGGTCGTCTAGATATGCCAATATATCCAAAACGCGATATAGGTATATTTTTTCAGGCAATTACACCATCATTAGCACAAATTATAAAAATTCATGATAGAGATCAAAGCGCATGGAACCTTTATCTAAGAGCCCGCGAAAGAGTACTAATTAGAGAGAAAAAGGAGAGTAAATCTTGATTTTGATGGAATATATGCTTATAGCCATTGGTATTGCAATATTATCTATTATTTATTATATATTTTCAAAAGATGCACAACAAACAAATAATATAAAAGCGATAGCATCTGCTGTTGAAGATGCAAACAGACAAATTTATATGATAGAAAAAAAATTATTTGAACTTATAAAGAAGCTAGATAGTAAAAAACCAAAAAGCATGAGTGATGAAGAAGTTTATCAAGAAATAGAGCGAAGTACGTATGATTTATTAAATCCATTATCACGGCAGATGCAAATAGTACAACAAGATCTCTCAGATTTGACAACCGCTGTAGATTCAAGATTATTAACACTAGAGAGTAGTTTAAAGCAAATGTCAATACCATCTTCAGTACATGGGCTTGATGACAATAAAATAACCTCTTTGTTTAAAGATGGATTTGATGTTAATACTATCTCTAAAGAGTTACATCTTTCAAAAGCAGAAGTTGATTTTGTGCTTAAGATTAATAAATTAAAATAAGAGATTTAATGGCAGATAAAAAACTTTTTATTTATACAACTGCATTAATTACGCTATCTATAATTATGTCATATTCACTAACAACTTATACAACATTACGCTATGATACTACCCAATTTCATTTTGTAATAAGACAGACTTTGTTCGGATTTATCTCAATTATAATTATGTGGTCATTAGCACAATTAAATCCAAATATCTGGATACCTCGTCTTGGTTTTAGTTTATTAATTATTGCGATGATTGTCATGATTATGATGCCATTTTTACCAAACAATTTAGTTTTTGCAGTTGGTGGAGCAAAGAGATGGATAAAATTAGGTCCGATCTCATTAGCACCAATAGAATTTTTCAAATTGGGCTTTGTATATTTTCTGTCTTGGAGTTTTTCGAGAAAACTGGGTCATCACAAAAATATAGGTATTAAATTAGAATTTATTAGATTTTTACCTTATGCAGTACTGTTTGTAATTATTATGTTTATTATTGCTTTTATGCAAAATGATTTAGGTCAGGTTGTTGTTCTTGGCATGACGCTGATTTTCATGCTTATGTTTGCTGGAAGTAGTTTTAAGTTTTTAATGGTTTTGTTTATGTTAACTCTTAGTTTTATTGTTTTTTTTATACTTACCTCTGCACATAGAATTGCACGTGTTAGATCTTGGTGGTCTGGTGCACAAAATTTTATTTTAGAATTTTTGCCACCATCAATTGCATCACATCTTCGTGTCCCATCAACGCATGAGCCCTATCAAATAGGTAACTCTCTAGATGCCATTTATCATGGAGGATTATTTGGAGTAGGTCTTGGAAATGGAGCTTTTAAATTAGGATTTTTGAGTCAAGTTCATACCGATTTTATGTTAGCTGGAACTTCTGAAGAACTAGGGTTTCTTGGTATTTTTATTATTACTGTTTTATTTATGCTTATCATTCAGCGTATATTTAAAATCGCTAATCATTCTTTAAGCTCCATAAATTACCTATTTAGTTTAGGAGTAGGACTAATTTTAACATTTGCTTTTTTGATTAATGCTTACGGTATTAGTGGATTAATGCCAATTAAAGGGATTTCTGTACCATTTTTGAGCTATGGCGGTTCAGCTATTATTGCTGCTAGCATGGCGATTGGAATGGTACTTATGATATCAAAAGAAGTTGATATGAAGTCATGAATTTTTGCATAACAGGTGGAGCAACTGGAGGACATTTAAATATTGCTGATATTTTTTGTAAAGCTTTGGTGCAGCGTGGACACAAGGTTATTTTTATTGGTTCAATAAGCGGACAAGATAGAATGTGGTTTGGCGATAATAAGATATTTTCGAATACTTTTTTCTTAAATACATCAGGTGTGGTTAATCAAGACAAGTTAGGTAAAATAAAATCTTTATTTAAGATTTTTTTAGCTGTTATACAATCAAGAAAAATATTGAAACAACACAATATAGATGCCGTTATAAGTGTTGGTGGCTTTTCTTCAGCACCAGCATCTTTTGCATCATTTGTTATAAAAATACCATTGTTTATACATGAACAAAATGCAGTTGCTGGAAAATTAAATTCACTGCTAAAGCCATACGCAAAGCTGTTTTTATCGGTCTATGAAAAAAATGGTAAAAAATACGGTTATCCAGTAAAAGATGAATTTATACAATCAGCAAGAATTAGAAAAAAGCTTAGAAATATTATCTTTTTAGGCGGCTCTCAAGGTGCTGTGGCGATTAATGATTTGGCCTTGCAAGTAGCAAAACAGCTACAAGACAAAGAGATAAAAATCATTCATCAATGCGGTGAAAAAAATTATGAAAATGTAAAAAATCAATATCAAACATTGGGCATAAAAGTAGAGTTATATTCATTTTCTAAAGATGTATCCAAACTTATTGAGCGTGCAGATATGGCTGTTAGCCGTGCTGGAGCTAGTACGCTTTGGGAGCTGTGTGCAAACGGTTTGGTTACCTTTTTTATACCATATCCATACGCAGCAGGAGATCATCAATTTTTTAATGCGCAGTTTATAGTCAAAGAAGATATGGGTTGGTGCGTCCGTCAAAATGATGATCTAATGAAGCAATTGCTAAAAGCAATAGATGAGCCTTTAGAGGAAAAAAGTAAAAAATTAATTAATTATTTTAAACGAGATGGTATAGTGCCTATGATAGAATTATTTGAAACAACGATAAGGAATTAAAATGATAGAGATAGGACAAAATGCACCAGATTTTTGCTTGCCAAATCAAGATGGTGTGGAGATGTGTTTAAGAGATTTAGCAGGTAGTTGGATAGTTTTATATTTTTATCCAAAAGATAATACACCAGGATGTACAACTGAGGCTTGTGATTTTACACAAAATAAAAGTAAATTTACAACAAATAATACAATAATATTAGGCGTAAGTAGTGATAACATGCAAAAACATCAATCTTTTATTAAAAAACATAATTTAGACATAACGCTATTAAGCGACGAATCAACCGCTATGATGCAAGATTACGGTGTATGGATATTAAAGAAAAATTATGGCAAAGAATATATGGGTATCGTGCGAACTACATATATAATTGATCCAAACGCAACTGTTGTGGCATCTTGGAGCAATGTTAAAGTAAGAACAAAGCGTAAAAAAGACGGCAAAGTCTTAGAACGCTTGCATGTAGATTTAGTTTATGAAAAATTACTTAAATTACAAGCCGATGCTACGCAATAAAATTAATAACCCTTAAGCTTATATATTGTACAATATTATGATTTTTTATTTATATAAGTAAGTACCAGACCATAAATAAAAAAACAAACAAGTATCTGCCAAAATGTCAGTGCAACTCTCTTGAAAAAATAAGAGATCTTGTCCGGTGATACTAAAGTGAACTGACAATTTTTTTAAGGAAATTAGTACATGGTAACTATGAAAGATTTATTAGAATGTGGTGTTCATTTTGGGCATCAAACACGTCGTTGGAATCCAAAAATGAAAAAATATATTTTTGGTGTTCGTAAAAATATTCATATCATTGATTTGCAAAAAACATTACGTTATTTTCGTGATACATATAAAATCGTTATGGATGCGGCAGCTGAAGGTAAAATAATTTTATTTGTTGGAACAAAAAAACAAGCAAGCAATTCTGTAAAAGAAGCAGCTATTAAATGCAATATGCCATATGTTGAAAACAGATGGTTAGGTGGGATGCTTACCAATTTTGATACGATTCAAAAAAGTATTAGAAAACTTGAAGCTATTGAAAAAATGGAAGAAAATGGTCAAATAGAACTTTTAACAAAAAAAGAAGCCTTAATGCTTTCTCGTAAAAAAGATAAGCTGTCTTCATATTTTGGTGGTGTTCGCCACATGAAACAACTCCCAGATATGCTTTTTGTAATTGATGCTGCAAAAGAACATATTGCAATTTTAGAAGCTCGTTGTTTAAACATTCCAATTATTGCTCCACTTGATACAAACTGTAATCCAGATTTAATAACATATCCAATACCTGGTAATGATGATGCTATTCGTTCGATTCAGCTGTTTTGTCGCGAAATGACTGACGCAATCAATGAAGGTAAGGCATTATCTGTCGAAGAAGATACTACTGAGCAAGAAGAAGTAGTTAGTGAAAATGAAGTACAAAAAGAAAATATGACGAAGGAGGCATAGTTATGGCAGTTACAGCGGCAGATGTTAAAAAATTACGTCAAGCAACGGATGCTCCTATGATGGATTGTAAAAAGGCATTATCCGCATGCGATAATGACTTTAATAAAGCGATAGAATTTCTTCGTGAGCGTGGTATCTCAAAATTAGCAAAAAAAGTTGATCGTGTAGCCGCTGAAGGTTCTATTGGTCTAAAGATATCAGTTGATTTTAAAAGAGCAACATTAGTTGAAATAAATTCTGAAACAGATTTTGTTGCACAAAATGATGGTTTTAAGGATTTAGTCTCAAAAACCGTTTCGCAAGCTTATGAAGTAGAGTCGGATAATATAGAATCTCTTCGTGAAACTGAGATTGATGGTAAAAAGTTTAGTGCTTATTTTGATGAGGTCGTGTCAAAAATCGGTGAAAAGATTGAGGTACGCCGTATTGCAGCACTTAATGGCTCAGCAAATACAATTGTAAATGGATACGTTCATTCAAATACAAGAATAGGCGTCATTGTAGCAATTGAGTGCAATGATAAAAAAACTGCACAAGCTATGATACCTATGGCTAAAAATGTGGCAATGCACGCCTCAGCCATGAAGCCTACAACACTTAGCTATAAAGATTTCGATATAAAGTTTGTTGAAAAAGAAACTAAAGGTCGTATAGAAGCTATCAAAAAAGAAAACGAAGAGTTAGCAAGACTTAAAAAACCTACTAAAAATATTCCAGATTTTATTTCAATGTGCCAATTGACTGATGAAATTTTGATAAAAGCAGAAGAAAATATTAAAAAAGCTCTAAAAAAACAGAATAAACCTGAGAAAATTTGGGATAAAATCATTCCAGGACAATTGGCAAGATATATTCAAGATAACACATCTTTAGATAAAGAGCAGGCACTATTAGATCAAAACTATGTTATGAATGATAAGCTAACTGTAGCTGATGCAGTTGATGCTGCGGCTAAAGAAGTTGGCGGAACTGCGAAGATTATAGCATTCGTTCGTTTAGAGGTAGGTGAAGGTTTGGAGAAAAAAGTAGATGACTTTGCAGCAGAAGTTGCCGCACAAATGGCATAAAATACTTTTACATGCAAGGCAATCTTTTGTATGCAAAAGTTTTATTATATTTTTTGTATAATGACTTATGTATTTACTAAGAGCAACAGACATCTCACATTCGTTTGATTATGAATTATTTTCTAACTTATCACTATCATTAAAAACCAAAGAAAAAATTGCTATCACGGGAGTTAGTGGTAGTGGTAAATCTACTTTTCTGCATATTTTAGCAACTCTATTGAAGCCGACCAAGGGAGATGTGAATATTTTATCTAAAGATATAGCTTCTCTTAATATGAAACAATTAAATAGCATGCGTAGCAAAGAGATAGGCATTATTTTTCAAGCACATTATCTTTTTAAAGGTTTTAGTGCCTTAGAAAATGTCAAAGTAGTTTCTATACTTAGTGGCACAGATTTAGATGAACAGTTGTTTAAAAAATTAAATATTTCGCATGTTATGAATAATAAAATAAGTAATCTATCAGGTGGTCAACAGCAACGAGTATCGATTGCTAGAGTGCTTACTAAAAAACCAGCAATTATTTTTGCAGATGAACCAACAGGAAACTTGGATGCTAAAACTGCTAATGAACTGATGGATATTTTTGATGATTATATTATAAAAAATAATGCAGGTTTTATTATTGTTACACATGATGACAGTATTGCTAACAAATGTGATAAAATATTTCATCTTGAAAATAAAGAATTAAACAGAGTAAAATAGATGAATTTTTCAACAATATTTCTTGATCAAAATGTTGTTGGATTTTTACTACTTTTTTTTAGGTTTGCAGCACTTTTTATAGCTGTTCCTATTTTTTCTCATCAAAGTATTCCGATGATTGTAAAAGCCGCTTTGGCATTTTTTTTTACAATTATCTTTTTTCCATCCATGCCACCACTAACTTTTGAGATAAATACTATTAGTTTAGTAGTTGCAATTTTTGGCGAATTTTTATTTGGGCTTACTATTGGACTAGCTTTACAATTAGCTTTTAATGTTATTACTTTTGCAGGCGGACAAATTGCTTATGTTATGGGATTTTCTATGGCGAGTGCCATTGACCCACAAAGTGGTGTTTCTATGCCTATTATTAACCAATTCCTATCATTAATGGCACTTATGATACTTTTTACATTAAATCTAGATCAATGGATGATTATGTATATAAATAGATCCTTAATCACAATTCCACTCGGTGGATTTGTATTAAATAAGCATATTTTCAAATACCTCATGCACGCAAGTTCAAATATGTTTCTTGTAGGGTTTATGATAGCCTTTCCTGTAATTGCATTATCTTGGTTATCTGATATTATATTTGGAATGATTATGAAGACTATGCCACAATTTAATCTACTTGTTATTGGATTTCCTATCAAAATCATGTTATCATTTTTAGTACTTATTGCAACTTTAGCATCTATTATGTATATATTTCAGATTCAAATGGTAAATGCTTTTAATTTTTTACAGACAATTTTTTAATATTTTTAGGTACAATTAACTAAAAGATTTTTTAGGAGTCTAAAAAGATGAATATTTTACTATTAAATACAAATCCAGTTGTTAAAAAATTAGTTACGCTTAGTGTTACGAAAATTGGAGCAACAATCTCCTCTTTGGATACATTAGAAAACTTGGAACAAAATCGATATGACCTGCTTATAGTAGATGATGAATTTTATTTTGATGAATTATTTCATATTTTAGAAGATAAGGTAGTTTATAAAAAATCTTTATACATACATGCAAAAAATACATCATTTCTTGATGGATTTGATTATGAGCTAAAAAAGCCATTTTTACCTACTGATTTAGTAGAATTATTAACTAAAATATCATCAAATCTATCAATAAATGAGACCAAAGAGATAGCTGAAGATGATATTTCTTTAGATATAAATGAAGACTTAAAACCTCTTAGCGAATTACCAACATTAGATGAACAGCAAAGTGATGTAGATTCTGATACCGTAGAAAATGATACAATACCATCTATTTTAGATGAAGAGGATGTGCAAGAGGTGCAACAACTATTAGAAGATACCGATAGTAAAAAAGATAAGTCAGTAATTGAAGATTTAGACATATTAGATGACGATAGTTTAAAGATAGAGGAGATTCCGACAGAAGATATTTTAGACCTATCTGACATTGAAGAAGAGTCATCTCAAAATAAAGAAAAGCTACCCAAAACCGAAGAAATAGTCTCCAAAGAAGATGAGTTATCTGCAGAAGTGATATCTGATATTGAAGAAGAATCACCTAAAGCCGAAGAATTAAAAGCCGAAGAGTTGCTAGAAATAGAACCTCAATTAGAAAAAATAGTACCTAAAGCTGAAGAAAAATTATCACTTGAAACTGAGGATGTAGTATCTAAAATGAGTGATATGCAAGATGTCCAACAAATAGACACAGATGCATTAATAGACGATATTCAAAACAAGATAGAAGAGGAAGAAACTAAATTAAGTGACGAAGAGTTAAATACAGAGATAACGGATGATTTACTAGACGGAGCAGATAGATATTTAGACGAACTCTCAGATTTAGATGAAGATGCCTTAAAAGTAGCAGTTGGTGAAGAAAGTAATATGACTCAGCAAGAAAAAGATGATATTCATGAAGAAGGCGAAGGTGATGAAAGTATTAAAAGTCACGAAGAGGATGAAGATAAAACCAAGCAGCCACAAGAAAAAAGTGGTGTCCAAGCATTAAAAGCATTGTTAAAAGCATTAGATGACGAAGATATAATCGCATCACTAGATGGCATGAATATAAATATAAGCATATCAATAGGAAAAAATTAGATGAATAAAACGGGCGGAGCAATAGTTGTTATCTCTGGACCTAGTGGATGTGGGAAGAGTTCTTTAATTAATAATATTATTAAAAATATCAAGAATTGCTATGTATCAATTTCAACAACAACAAGAAAAAAAAGAGTAAATGAAATAGAAGCGATAGAGTATTATTTTATATCAAAAGAAAAGTTTACAAAAGAGATAGAAGTTGGAAATTTTTTAGAATATGCCTTGGTGCATGGAAATTATTATGGAACATCTCTTAAACCTATCGAGGAAGCATTAAATAATAATAAATTGGTTATTTTTGATATAGATGTACAAGGTCATGAAAAAATTAAAGAAAAATTTAAAGATATAACTACTTCAGTTTTTATAACAACACCGACATTATTGGAGTTACAAAAACGTTTGCAAAATAGAAATACAGATAGTGATGAAGTTATAAAAAAACGGTTAGAGATGGCAAAAATAGAACTTTTACGCGCGATAGAGTATGATTTTGTATTGATAAATGATAATTTCGATCAAACGGTTAATGTATTATTAGATATCATTAAGGTAGCAGAATTGAAAAAACCTTCTTTTGTGATAGATAGATTTATTTCGGATTGGATAAAATAGGTTTCGTCACTAAAGGACGTTTACAGCAAATCAAAGATATACTACGAGGTTAAAAAAAGGAGAAATTTATGGGATTACCAGGTGGATGGGAATTAATAGTAATTGTTCTTGTAATAATAGTAATGTTTGGCGGTAAAAAAATTCCAGAACTAGCAAAAGGTTTAGGAAAAGGTATAAAAGATTTTAAAGCAGAGATGAAAGATGTGTCAGATAGTTCAGAAGCTACAAGTGAACCACTGAAGAAAGTTGAATCTGATAAAACAGATACAACAACTACTACTACAACAGATACTACAAAACAAGCATAGCATGAAACAGCGCGTTAAAGCTTTTTTACAAACACAGTTTGATACAGATATTGTTTTACAAAAGCCAAAAGATAAAAAATTTGGTCATTTTGCTACACCAATAGCTTTTTCACTAGCAAAGAAATTACACAAAGCTCCGAAATTAATAGCACAAGAGTTGAGTCAATCACTAAATAAAGAGAGTATATTCAATGAGGTGACATCATTAAATGGATATATTAACTTTAGATTGAGTGAGAATTTTTTAGATGAATATGCTTCATGGGCGCTAAAAAATCCTCAAGATTTTGCAAAAGCTAAAAATAATAAAAAAATACTTTTAGAGTTTGTTAGCGCAAATCCTACTGGTCCACTCCATATAGGGCATGCTAGAGGTGCTGTTTATGGCGATACTTTATTACGCTTGGGGCGTCATTTGGGCTATGATATGACAGCTGAATATTATATAAATGATGCGGGAAATCAAATTGATCTGCTTGGACTCTCAATTGCATTAGAAGGACAATCCAGTATTTTACATCAAGATGTAACATGGCCAGAGAGTTATTATAGAGGTGAATATATAACAAAATTAGCACTTGATGCGATAGAAAAATTCGGCATAGAGGCCTTTACTGATGTATCGTATCAAAGAAAATTAGCACTTTGGGCTAAAGACGTAATAATGACGATTATTATTAAAAGCTTAGAAGATATTAATATTTATTTTGATTCCTTTATAAATGAATCAGATTTATATAAACAATGGGATGATGTTAAAGCTAAAATTAATGATAGTCTATATGTAAAAGATAGCAAAGTATATTTAGCCTCATCTTTAAAGGATGATGATAATGACAGAGTAGTGGTACGTGAAGATGGGCGTCCAACCTATCTTGCTGGTGACATCATCTATCATAATCAAAAATTTACAAGAGAATATGATTATTATATAAATATTTGGGGTGCAGATCATCATGGATATATTAATCGAGTAAAAGCTGCTATCTCTTTTTTAGGTTATGACAGCTCTAAGCTTGAAGTGCTGCTCTCTCAAATGGTTAGTTTGTTAAAAGATGGTAATCCATATAAGATGAGTAAGCGTACAGGTAATGTAATACTTATGAGTGATATTAAGAATGAAATTGGTTCTGACGCATTAAGATTTATTTTTGCCTCAAAAAAATGCGACACTGCTTTAGAGTTTGATATAGAAGAATTAAAAAGAGAAGATAGTTCAAATCCAATTTATTATATTCAGTATGCTCATGCTAGAATTAAGACTATGACTTTAAAAAGTAATTTCGGAGTAGATGAGATAGAAAGAGTGAAATTAAAATCTTTAAACAAGGACGCTAGCTCACTACTCTTTGAAGCGCTTTTGCTATCAGAGGTTATCGAAGATGCTTTTAGTAGTAGACAAGTTCAAAAATTAACTGATTATTTAAAATCTCTTGCTGCAACATTGCATAAATTTTATTATAATTGTAAAATCATTGGTACTTCACAAGAACTTCAGCTATTAAAAGTGTTACAAGTTGTAGCACTTTCTTTAAAAACTGGTATGAATTTGCTTGGCATTGAAGCTAAAGATAAAATGACTCATGATGATTAACAAAAGTCATCTTTAAAAAGGAGATACTATGGAACAATATTTAGGAGCTAAAAAGATACTTAGAATTTATATCGACAATGAAGATAAGTACAATGGTAAGCCTCTTTGGGAAGAATTGTTAAAAAAAGCAAAAACTTTTGGATTAGCTGGAGCAACTGTATTTAAGGGTGTTGCAGGTATCGGAGTTCATAGCAAAATTAAAACTTTTAGTGTTTTTGTTTTATCACAAGAGTTACCTATAATTATTGAAATGATAGATTCTCATGATAAAATTATGAGTTTTATTGATGCAATTGACGATATTGTAGAAGAGGGGTTAGTGACCATCACTGATACTCAAGTTATAAGATATAAGCACAAGTAAGGTATACGATGAATTTCATACTTTTATTATATATTGGAGTTGGCGGTTTTTTTGGTGCTATTTCTAGATTTTTATTATCAGGTTTTGTTCAAAGAACTTCTAGTACATTATTTCCAATAGGTACACTTAGTGTTAACGTTCTCGGTAGTTTTATAATAGGATTATCTGCTATGTATTTCGATAATGTGGTAGCTCCAGAATATAAAGCCCTTGTTATGACTGGGTTTTTAGGTGCTTTGACAACTTTTTCTACCTTTTCTTTGGAAAATGTTAATATTTTACAAGAGGGTGATTATATACGCGTCGTCTTAAATATTTTTTTAAATGTCACCCTTAGTATTTTTGCAACAATTGCAGCTGTAATTATATTTAGAAAAATATACTCATAATTTGGATTTAACTTTTTATTTAAAATATGTTAGTATTACAAATAAGAAACCATAAATAAAATAAAGTGCGAGAGTATGAAAACAATAAATGTACGCCAAGCCAAAGAGAGTGATATTAAATTTTTAGCAGCCTCCATCTTGAAAAATACAAGAGCTGGTAAAAAAATAGGTATTTTTGATATTTTATTTAGGAAGCTTAAAGATAAAGATATATTAAAAAAGTTAGAGATTTTAATTACGATACGAAAAAATTTTTACTGTTATTATTCAAATTTTTTAATTGCAGTTTGTGATGGTAAAAATATTGGAACTGTATGCAATTATGAGCCAAGAAAATTTAATAATGATTTAATACAAGAGATAATGAAAGAATTGAACGTAGAAAAACAATTTAGTAGATATATATCAATTATTTCATTTTGTGATTTTACTATTGATAAAAAAGTATGGATGTTGGATTATTTGACACAAAACGATAATAACCTAGAGATTGCAAAATTGTTACTCAAAAAAAGTTTATTAACAGCTAGTTTAAAGGGATATCGAATAATACACACTATAGCAAGTTCAAATAATATAGATGCAATTTTAATGTACCAAAAATTAGGCTTTAAAACTATTCTTGATAAAAAATGTAAAGCATTTGAAGGAGATATAGAATTACAAAAAGCCATTATGATGGAATTACGTATTTAAGGCGCCCTTAAGAGTACTATTAAAATATTTGTGTATTTTAGTAACAATCATAACTTTATGATTGTTACTAAAATACACATTTAAAAAAAATAAATGTAAATTAAAATCTATTTTCATAACGTTGTTTAAAACTATGTTAAGATATCTTAAATTATGATTTTAGGAGTCAATAGATGGCACAGTCAAACCCAACAATAACATGGACGGTAATAGATGAAGCACCTGCTTTAGCTACGTATTCATTACTACCAATAGTAAAAGCATTTGTAAAAGAGGTTGGAGTTGATATTGATGCTAGAGATATCTCTCTAGCAGGACGTATCCTCGCTAATTTTAGTGATAATTTAACGCAAGAACAAAAACTTTCAGATAATTTAGCTTATCTTGAAGAGATGGTTCACAAGCCAATAGCAAATATTATCAAGCTTCCAAATATCTCAGCCTCTGTTCCTCAACTAAAAGAAGCAATATCTGAATTACAATTAAAAGGATACGATGTTCCATCATATCCAGAAAACCCGACCACTAATGAAGAAGAAAATATTAAGCAAAGATATTCTGCATGCTTGGGTTCTGCTGTAAATCCAGTTTTACGCGAAGGCAATTCTGATCGTCGTGCTGCTGTAGCAGTTAAAAATTTTGCTAAAAAACACCCACATAAACTCTATGCTTGGGATGAGAATTCAAAAACTAGTGTAGCATACATGACTGATGGTGATTTTTACGCGAACGAGCAGTCAATTATTAAAAATACAGATGGCAAAGTTACAATCTCTTTAAATGGAAAGCTTTTAAAAGAGATAGATGCATTAGATAAAGAGATCCTTGACGGAACTTTTATGAGTATTGAGAAATTACGTACATTTTTAGCTCAATCTCTAGATAGGGCAAAAAAAGAGGGTATCCTTTGGTCACTGCATTTAAAAGCTACCATGATGAAAGTTTCAGATCCAATAATGTTTGGTCATGCGGTATCTGTGTTTTTTAAAGATGTATTTAAAAAATATGATGCCGAATTTAAAGAGCTAGGTATTAATCAAAATCTAGGACTTGGTGAGTTATATAAAAAATTATCACAACTCCCTGAAGATAAACAACAAGAGATAGAAGATGCGATATCTAAGACATATCTATTAAGACCTGATATGGCAATGGTTGATTCTGATAAAGGAATTACGAATTTGCATGCGTCAAATGATATCATTATTGATGCATCACTACCTGTCGTTATTCGTAATGGTGGCAAGATGTGGGGGCCAGATGGAAAACTACAACAAACAATAGTAACTATTCCAGATCGCTGTTATGCAACCATGTATAGTGAGATTATTGAAGATTCTAAACGTAATGGTCAGTTTGATGTTAGAACCATGGGCTCAGTTTCAAATATAGGACTTATGGCACAAAAAGCTGAAGAGTATGGTTCGCATCCAACAACATTTGAGATACAAGAAGATGGAATTGTAGAAGTAAAAGAGGATGACGGAACAATTTTAATGAGCTTTAATGTTCAAAAAGGTGATATTTGGAGAATGTCAAGAGCAAAAGATGTTCCAATTAAAGATTGGGTTCGTTTAGCAGTTGAACGTGCAGAAATTGAAAATGTTCCTGTCATTTTTTGGCTAGATGAAAATCGTGCTCATGATGCAAATATAATAAAAAAAGTAAAAGAGTATTTACCAGAATTTGATAATACAAGCATAGAATATCAGGTTATGCCACTTCAAGATGCTATGTCTTACTCATTAAAACGTGTGAGAAAAGGATTAAATACTATTTCGGCAACTGGTAATGTTTTAAGAGATTATTTAACAGATTTGTTTCCTATTTTAGAGCTTGGAACTTCTGCAAAAATGCTCTCTATTGTTCCACTGCTTGCTGGTGGCGGTTTGTTTGAAACTGGTGCTGGTGGTTCTGCTCCTAAGCATGTAGCTCAATTTTTAAAAGAGGGTCATCTGCGTTGGGATTCATTGGGTGAATTTTTAGCTCTTGCCGAATCACTTAGATTTATTGCTAGAAAATATAATTTAAAAACCGTTGAAATTTTCACTTTGGCACTAGATAAAGCAAATGCAGCCTATTTGGATAACAACAACTCTCCATCACGCAAAGTTAACGAACCTGACAATAAAGCGAGTCACTTTTTTTTCGCTAAGTATCTTGCAAAAGCTCTCTCAGAACAATCTGATGATGATGCTTTGGCACAAAAATTTGTGCCTATTGCTAAAATATTAGAGAAAAATGAATCTAAGATTTTAGAAGAACTTATTTCAATAGAAGGAAAAGCTCAGGATATAGGCGGATATTATCTACTAGATTATAAAAAAACTGAAATAGCGATGCGTCCAAGCACAACTTTAAATAATATAATAAATAGTATATAAATCATTTCTTTAGGATTTTTTTATCTTTTTTTTAGTTGCTAGAGATAAATAAATCCAGATAAGTGCTAGTAGAAATACAATAATAGCGATAGCAATATATGGCTTTGAGAGTATGACGCCATATATATGCATTAACCCTTTGCCAAAATAATAACTTCCAAAACCTACAATGCATGTCCAGATGATAGCTGATAATATATTTAAAATTGTAAATTTTTTCAGATCATATTTTGTCAAACCTATGGCCATTGGGATAAGTGTTTTGATTCCATAAATAAATTTTTGTATTAAAATTATCCAAGAACCATATTGTTTCATTTTAATATGTGCTAATGCAAGTTTTCTGCGATGTTTTTTTAGATATGTTTGCATAACTCCTTTTTGATTTCTTGCAAGGTAAAACAGTAGATTATCACCTAAAACATTTGCGGTAAATGCAATCATCATAGAAGTTGCTAAATCCATTTTGCCCATATAAGATAAAACAGACGCCGCTATTAGTGCTAACATCCCACCACCTAGTGAATATATAAAAAGTCCTATATATCCATAAGTAGCGATGTGACTTAACATATCTTGCATTTTTTTCCTTTACATGTAAACGATTATTACTTGCTTATTGTTTATAATTTTTTAATTTTTGTTATTTCATCACGAAGCCTGGCTGCTTCTTCGAACTCAAGTTCATGAGATGCTTTTTTCATTTTATCGGTTAATTCTTTTATCATTTTTTTACGCTCATGTGCTGGAATTTTATCCATTTTTTTACGTTTAGAATAAAGTTCATCTTGATTTTGCGCTTTTAAATCTGTATCTAGTGTGCGTGTGGTTGTTTTTGGGATAATACCGTGTTCTTTATTAAACTGTTCTTGCATATTTCGTCTTGTTTGTGTTTTTTGCATAGCTTTTTGCATAGAGTTAGTTATTTTATTGGCATATAAAATAACACGTCCATTTTCATTTCTTGCAGCACGACCAATAGTTTGAACAAGAGCCGTCTCGCTCCTTAAAAATCCCTCCTTATCAGCGTCAAGTATGGCAACTAAACTAACTTCAGGCAGATCTAACCCCTCACGTAATAGATTTATACCAACTAAGACATCAAATTCACCAAGTCGCAAGGAGCGAATAATTTGATTTCTTTCAATTGTATCTATATCTGAGTGCATATATTGTATTTTAATACCAAGATCTGCTAGATATTTTGTAAGTGCTTCTGCCATTTTCTTTGTTAAAACCGTTATTAAAATTCTTTCATTTTTGACTATAGTTTTTTTAATCTCATCATGTATATCCTCTACTTGATTATCAAGAGGTTTGATGTTAATTATAGGGTCAAGTAATCCTGTCGGGCGAATAATTTGATCTGTTTTAACAGGGGATAATTCAAGTTCGTATTGTGACGGAGTGGCAGATACAAACAGGTAATGAGGCATTTTATTGATGTATTCATCTAATTTTAATGGACGATTGTCAAGCGCACTCGGAAGTCTAAAACCATAATCTACAAGAACCTCTTTTCTAGCACGGTCACCAGCGTACATACCACGAAATTGCGGAAGACTTACATGTGATTCATCCACAATCGTAAGATATTTTTCATGTTTAATAGCAAAATAATCAAGTAAAGTAAAAGGCGTATCTCCTGCTTTTTTATCAGTTAAAAGTCTAGAATAATTTTCAATACCCTTGCACATGCCAGTAGTTTGGAGCATCTCCAAATCAAATTCAACTCTTTGCTTTAATCTTTGTGCTTCAACTAATTTATTTTCTTTTAAAAAATAATCCAGCTGTTTATCCAATTCATCTTCTATGCGCTTAATCGCTAAAGATAAGCGGTCTTGACTAACACTAAATTGACTTGTTGCATAAATAGTTACAGATTTAAAATCTTCTATACGTTTATTTTCTAAAACATTAAATTTATAAATAGATTCTATTTCATTACCAAAAAATTCTATGCGAATTGCTTCATCTTCAAAATAGGGTGGATAGATATCAATTACATCTCCATTAACACGAATATTTGCCGTATCAAAATAGTTATCATTTCGCTTGTAACCCATATCTATCAAGCGTAGAAGAAGTTTTTTTTGAGCCACTTCATCGCCTATACTTACAGTCTGTACCATTTTTAAATACTCAGCAGGATCTCCAAGACCATAGTTAGCCGACACGGAAGCTACAACAATAACATCATCATAACTCAGTAAATTAGCAGTGCATGAAAGGCGTAAACGCTCAAGTTCATCATTTATAGCACTATCTTTTTCTATAAAAAGATCCTGACGCGGTATGTAAGCCTCTGGCTGATAGTAGTCATAATATGATACAAAATACTCAACATGACTATTAGGAAAGAACTGACGAAATTCGCTGTAGAGTTGTGCTGCGAGTGTTTTGTTGTGTGTCATGATAATGGTTGGCATCTTTACTTTTTCAATGACACGCGCCATAGTATATGTTTTGCCACTGCCTGTTACGCCCTCAAGTGTTTGATAACGATTACCTTCAAGTATGCTTTTACTGAGTTTTTCTATTGCTTTAGGTTGATCGCCTGCTGGTTTATAAGGCGAGATAGCCTCAAAATTTGATTTCTTTTTCATTAATATAATTATAGCTTTTTATTGTGAATATTGCTTTGATATGGTGGATGTTTAGAAAATGGTTATATTTTATATTTGTTATGAAATTATAGTTATTTTATCAATCCCCGCTAAAAAGTAAAATTACTTTTTTTTAGCAATAAGTAATGTAGAGATATCCATAGAAAAACTTTGCACATGAAGTATCTCAAATCCAGCATTTTCAAGCTCTATTTGCATGGCTTTAGCAGTTACAAAATCTTCAATTGAATTTGGAAGATATGTGTATGCTTTAAGATTTTTAGAGATTGCGCCCCCGATATACGGAAGAATTTTATGTGTGTAAATATCCCGAAATTTTTTAAAAATATTTTTATTTTCATCTTTCATAAACTCTAAAATAACTACAAGTCCATCTTTTTTAAGTACTCTATTAAATTCGTAAAATGCTTCTTGACGCTTTACAACATTTCGTATACCATAAGTTATACTAAGAATATCAGCTGTTGTATCTTTAAGTGGAATTTTTGTTGCTTTTGATATATGATAAGAAAATTCAGGAAATTTTTTACGTGCAATATCTACCATGCCATTTGAGGGATCAACACCTATGATTTCACCAATAGTAATTCCTGCTTTTTGAGTTTGCTTTTTCCAAAAACCCATCATATCGCCCGTGCCACAAGCAATATCAATGATTTTATCAATATTATTTTTTCCATAATATTTAAAAGACAAATCACATGCTTTTTTTCTCCAAGAAATATCTATACCCATGCTCATAATACGATTAGCAGAGTCATAAGTTGGAGCTATATCATCAAACATTGAGATAATTTTTTCCTGTTTTTTCATTTTTGCCCTTTAATAAATTAATTTTTTAATCTCATCCACATTAAAATATCTTTTGATATCTGTTTTACATGCAAAATATCAAATTCATGTTGTAAATTGCTAAATATTTTCTCACCGCCATTTTTACCAGCAATAAAACAAAGATAATAATCAACATATTTTTTACAAAACTCAAACATAGCCGCTCCGCCCTCAATCATAATGCATTTATAATTTTTTAACTCCTCGAGATTATCTTTAATCATCACCTTTCTATTTTTTACATAAAAAAGCGGTATTGTTTTATCGAAATTTTGTTTTTGAGAGAGTATTAACACATCTGGTGCTTGTCCATTTATTAACCTTGCATCTAACGTCGGCCTATCAACTCTTACCGTTTCTCCGCCAATTACAAGCAGATCACAAACATTACGCATTTTATGAACAAGTGTTCTTGAGCTTAGTGAAGTTATCATTCCCTTGTCTATTGTGCCATCTAGCCTTTGAGCCCATTTAAAAAATACAAAATTATCTTTATTGTATTTTAAAAATGGATATACAAGTTCTAAACCCTTTACATGTAAAGATGAATGTTTTGTTTGGATATTAGATTTATTTAAGATTTTTTCTCCACCACTTGCCAGAGCTGTTTTATCTTGTGTTGTGATAACGACTTTTTTTACATGCAACGCACATATCAAATCCGCGCATGATGGGGTTTTTCCGACATGCGAACATGGCTCAAGGGTTACATATAAAGTACAATTATGAAAGCAATTGTTGTGATGTGATGTTAAATATGAATGAATATCTTTTGAAGAGGATAGATTTAAAATACCATTATCTTTGGTGAGTCGATAATAGGCTTTTTGCAAGGCTAATACCTCTGCATGTGCTTTTCCAGCTTTATGATGAGCTTCAACTGCTAAAAGTCCGTATTCACCATTTACCACACAACATCCAACAGCTGGATTCGGATAGGTTAGTACTTGATATTCCCACGCTTCTTTAAGCGCTAAATTCATAAAAAATTTATCGTCTATTACCATTTGACATAGGTACGCGCTTTTATGATATCGTTAAATGGTACAATGACCTCTTTTTTATCTACTTCAAGATAAATATTTTTTTCATGTATATCTTTTAAAAGACCTTGTATTTTTTCTTTATCTTTTATAGTTATTTTAATTAAATCACCAATTGAATATTTAAAATGCTTTAGTGTTGTTAATGTTCTCTCTAGCCCAGGTGAGCTTACTTCAAGACGATATTCTCCGCTTACAGGAGGTGTTACATCAAGCAAAGGCGATATAAGATGAGTAAGCTTAACGCACTGATTAAGGGTAGCGTTTTTACTGTTTGCATCTAAAATACTAATTCTATAAATAGTCTCACTATTTTCGCTAGTCACGACCGCATCGTATAGCATGAGTCCTAATGACTCAACCATTGCTTGTATCTCAACTTCAAGACTCATTGGCTTATTTCTCTTTTTTCAATACACTTAAAAAGCTTCTCAATATCTTGACTTTTTTGTAGTTGTGTATCAAATAAAAATGTTAATTTAGGTGATTTAAACCACCCTTGCTCTTTCATGCAATAATCTTCAATTATTGGTGTAATCTTTTTAAATTGTTTATTATAAAATTTTAGTTCTTCGTTAGTAAAATATGATTGATTAATGAAAACTTTTACATCACTCCTACCACGCGAGCATTTTATATCAATAACATCTAACTCATGCATTCTTGTATCATTTAAAAAACTAAGCGCCTCTGGTATCAATTCTTGAAGTATTGATTCTGTACGTTTTACTTTAATCTCTGCTTGTGTCACAAGGAAACCTTTTGCTCCATTTTTGTAAATGTTTCAATCACATCTCCAACTAATACGTCATCATAACCTTTAATAACAACTCCACATTCGTAACCATTACCAATTTCAACAACATCATCTTTAAATCTTTTAAGTGAGGTAAGTTCTCCTTCAAACGCAACTACACCCTCACGTATAACACGAACAAGTCCACCACGAATTAATTTGCCATCTACAACAACGCATCCAGCTACCATGCCACCTTTAGGTAATTTGAAAGTTTCGCGTACTTCTGCTTGACCTGTATCTTTTTCCAAATACTTAGGTGCCATCATGCCAGTTAGCATGCCAGTTATATCATCTATTAATTGATAAATAACAGAATACGTCTTAACTTCCACACCTTTTTGTTTTGCATTTGCTTTAACACTACCAGTTGGACGAACATTAAAGCCCAAAAGTATACTGTTTTCACTGCTTGCAACTAATTCAACATCATTATCAGTGATACCACCTACGCCGCTTGCAATAATATTAACTTTTACTTCATCATTACGTAACTCTAAAAGAGTATTTTTAATCGCTTCTAATGAACCATGAACATCTGTTTTTAAAACAATATTTAAAGTTTTAAGTTTTCCTTCTGCAATTAGCGAAGTAAGTTCATCTAAAGTTGTTTTTGTACTACGAGATAACTCTTTGCGTCTTTCATATTCATAACGTTGTTTTGCATATTCACGTGCCTCTTTTTCTGAATCCATAACAATCATAATTTCACCAGCCACAGGTACTTCATTTAAACCAACGATTACAGCTGTATGACTAGGTTTTAATGATTTAATCTTCTTCTTATTATCATCATTCATGGCTTTAACGCGACCATAAGATTGTCCACAAACAATACTGTTTCCAACTTCTAAAATTCCATTTTGTACAATCACAGTAGCAACAGCACCTCGACCCTTTTCTAACGTACTCTCAACAACAACAGCTTTTGCTTTAATATTTTCATTTGCTTTTAATTCTAAAACTTCAGCTGTTAATAAAATATTTTCTAAAAGTTCATCTATTCCCTCACCTTTTTTAGCTGACATTGCAATAAATTCTGTATCACCACCCCAATCGGTTGGATTTAAGCCATGCTCTGCCATTTGACCTTTTACCATATCAGGATTAGCGTTTTGTTTATCCATTTTATTTAATGCAACAATAATAGGAACTTGCGATTTTTTAGCAATCTCTATCGCTTCGATTGTTTGAGGTTTCACGCCATCATCAGCAGCAACAACTATAACAATAATATCTGTAATATTTGCCCCGCGTTGACGCATTGAGCTAAATGCTGCATGACCTGGAGTATCTAAAAACGTTATCCATTTTTTATTTTGCTCAATTGTATATGCACCAATATGTTGAGTAATTCCGCCAGCTTCTGTATCCGCAACTTTTGCATTACGTATTGCATCTAATAAAGAAGTCTTACCATGATCTACATGCCCCATAATCGTTATAACAGGTGGGCGTTCTACTAAATCGTTATCATTAATCGTTTTATCATCATAATCATTTTCATAATCAAATGAATCTTTTAAGTCAACAGTTGTAACCTCAACTTGAAATTCTTGTGCTAAAATTTCGATTTCCTCTTTACTAAGAAAATCGTTTTTTGTCATCATCAAACCTAAATCAAATAATACTTTTATGATATCTGTCATAGGGCGTTTAATTTTTTCAGCAAACTCATAAACACGAATATCTTCTGGAATTTGAACTTGCGTCACTATTTCATCAATAGGTTTATCTTTTATATATTTTTTTCGTTTATCTCTTGCTACTTTTCTTGGTCTTCTGCCATTTGATTGTTTTTTGCCAGAGTTTCTACCCAATGGCTTCGGCATAGAAGGTCTTTTAGGTTCCTCTTTGATTTTCATATCTTGTGAAATATTTAAATCCATAAGTACAACTTCATCTTCAGAATAGTCCATAGAAACTTCACTAAGAGTTCCACCAAAAATATCTAACTTATCACCTTGTGAATGTCTTCTTACATTTGTAGATTGAGTTGCTCTGTGTCTTTTTTTGCGTGAATGTAGCTCTGCTAAAGCTTCCGCACTCATTTTTCCATAACTTGAAACTTGTTTAAGATGATTATCATAAGCTGATGCTACTGATACATTTTCTTGAAGTGGGGCTTTTCTTTTTTTAACAATTTTTAAGCCAGATGTTTTAATAGGAACAACTTTTGTAACAATGATTTTTTTAATCGGTTGGATTATTTTATCTTTTTGATGGGTTTGTATCTCTTTATTTTTTGATTCATCTTTTGAAGTATCGTTAGTTGCAACATTATCATCTTTGAGTATTTTAGTTTCTTCAACAACAGGTGTAGTTTCTTCAACAATAGGTGTAGTTTCTTCAACTATTACAATTTTAGAGACATCTTTTTGTGTCTCATTTTTTGTAATACCTTTATTCCGTGGGCTCTCTTTGGGGCCATTCATGATATAATTCAGTATCTTTTCTGCTTCTTCCATAGATACAGAACTAGAGGCTGTTTTTAACTCTATTCCCATATCTAAAGCTTTTTTAACAACCTCCTTAGAAGTTACTCCTAATTCTTTTGCTATTTCGTGTACTCTAACTTTTTCCATTATGAGCTACAATCTCCTTTAATTGATTGGATAAACCTACAAAATCACCTATTTTACACTGTCTCATAAGTGATTTTGTAGCTTTTTTTTCATCTTCTAAACATTTTACACAAAGATAAAAACTTCTACCGCTACCTTTAAAATGCTGCAATACCTTATCAACACATCTCAAACGCAACAAGGCAGATTGCCTAAAACGTTCATGGCAAGATAAGCACATTCTAATTGGTTTGTTATAAATTTGTGACATTGTATCTAAAAATTACTTTATTTCTTATCGCTCTATTACTAAGCCATTATTATCAAACTCAAGACATTTTACCTGAGCGTCTGGAAACTTTTGTTTTAGCTTGTTTGTTAGCATACTAGAATCATCATCATACACCATTGAAAAAAGGGTTGAACCACTGCCTGAGAGCGTACTCATCAAAGCACCATTTTCATACGCTGTTTTTTGTACTGCAAAAAGTTCTGGAAGCATCTTCATGCGTAATTTTTGATGAAATCTGTCTTGCGCTGCTAAACGAAGCATCTCCCAATCTTCATTGAAAAACGCAGCTACCGTTACAGCGGTGTGAGATAAGTTATAAATTGCATTTTCTTTTGAATATGATTTTGGTAAAAGCGTACGAGATCTTAATGTGTTTATTGGTTTATTTGGAATTAACACAATGGCTTTAAGGTAATCTGGGAGATGTTTTTTTTGTGAAAATACTTTATTCTTTTCTAGCATGGCAACATTAAAGCCGCCCATAATAGCAGGAGTTATATTATCAGGATGAGCTTCATAGCTAAGTGCATAATTTAAAATTCTTCGTTTAGATATTCTGATACTTGCCGCTTCATGAGCTGATGAAATCGCACTTACAATAACAGCAGAAGAGCTACCAAGACCCCTTGACATCGGAATTTGATTATAAAAAGTAAATTTAAAATTTTGCTTTTTTTGTGTTAAACGAATATAATGCTCATTGAAAATATTAACAAACAAATTATTACCTTTTAAGCGAGGATTATTTTGTCCTTCTCCCTTTATAGCAACACTAAAGAAATTTGATGGATGAAATTCTACTTTGTTGTTTAGGCTTAAAGCAAGACCTAGTGAATCAAATCCTGGGCCTAAATTTGCACTCGTTGCTGGTACAGTTATAACCACTTTTATCCTTAATAAATAGCGTCCATAGCATACTTTGGAGCTGTTTTGTTGTCAAAATCACTCTCTTTTAATATAGAGGGCAGAGAAAAAACACATTGTTGAGTAATATCTAGCTTTTTTGTTTGAATTTTCTTGTTGATTGTAACAAAATATAACTTTCCAACTGCTTTAATTGGATGATTTTCATTAAAATAAAATGCGTCAATTGCAAAAAAAGGGATATTTTTTATAATCGCAAATGTTTTTAAAAATATATATGTTACTTTTATAGACATAAAACTACCAGGACCTCTTGCATAAAAAAGTTTTACGATATTATACTGCTTATACAGTTTATTAAATATTTCTGGCAATATTTCTGACGTATGTTTATCACTCTTTATCTCTTTAAAAAGTTTATTATCTGCATACAAGCCTACTAATAATGGTGATCCGAGTCCTACAACTAAGATATCAATATCCTTTTTATGCATACGCTTTAACGTATTCACGCTCTTGCTCTTTGCCTACTTCTACAATCTCATAATTTTTTACATTACTTAATAATTTTACGGTTAATTTATGATTTAAGTCATGACTACCAGCAAAAGCTTCATAATCTCCAATAAAATTAACACCAATCAAGCACATATCCCCTATCGCATCTAAAATTTTATGGCGTACAAACTCATTTTGAAATCTTAAGCCCTCTGGGTTTAAAACTTTTTTTTCATCTAAAACCACCGCATTATCTAATGAGCCTCCAAGAGCTAAGCCTTTAGAGCGTAAATATTGCACTTCATGCAAAAATCCAAAAGTCCTAGCCATGGCAATCTCTTTTTTATAATTTTCTTTACTAAAATCTAATACATACTCTTGACGATTAATTACAGGGTGAGCAAATTTAATTGTAAAATTATATCTTTGACCTTTTGATGGAGATAATTTTACATATTTATCACCTTCTTGTATTAAAACATCTTCTTTAATTATCATAATTCTTTTTATTTTATCTTGTTGCTTTAAACCAGCATCATCTAAAAGCATACAAAAACTAGAACTACTTCCGTCCATTACAGGTATCTCATCAGCATCAACAATAATCTTTAAATTATCTATACCGTAAGCATAAATAGCTGAGAGTAGATGTTCAATTGTAGAGATTGTATAGCCATCTTTGCCGATAACTGTTGCCATTTTAGTATCAACAACATTTTCAGGAAGCAAGGGAATTGAAACTCCCACATCTTTTCTAACAAAAACAATGCCACTATTAGCTTCAAGTGGTTCTATGGTTAAATTTACAGGATTGCCGCGATGAAGTCCGATACCAACTAATGAAGCTGATCTATTAATAGTTGTTTGATACATTTTTATTCCTAAAAATATTTAAATATTACACACCATAAGATTTTTTAGAGATGCCCTAAAGTCAATTTTTAACATTATAGCAGATATATTGTTGTATTTTTCCTATTTCTTCTTAAGAGGTACTCTTAATCTCTAATTTATAATTTTTTTTGCTATGTTTATTATATTTGTGATATTCATTTTTATCCAATGCGCATCCATCCACTCTTGTGGGCGTATCTCTACACCTTGAACAATTACAGCAAAATGTAGATGATCGCCCATCGCATCGCCAGTAGAACCAGTTCTTGCAATTGCTTCATTTGCATGCACATAATCACCCTTTTTAACAAAAAAATGTGAACAGTGAGCATAAAGAGTATATAAACCTAATCCATGATTTACTATAACAGTTTTTCCATATATTCCATTAGAATCTGCAAACGCAACTACTCCAGAGTTGGTGACCTTAACTTTAGCCATTTTTATACTTGCTAAATCGATACCCATGTGAACTGAGCGACTTACTATTTTATTTTTATAAAAATATGCCCTATGATCTCCATAAACTGCTTGTAAGGCACCATTAATTAAGGGGTACATAGGTTTTATATTAAAATTTGTTATCATTTTATTTGAAATTTTTGATGTAGTACTGCTAATTAATTTTTCATCTGCATTACGTATTTGACTATTTAGAATTTCAAATTGTTGTATGCGGTTTGTGATCTTGTCCGTTTGAGGATATTGTTCTGCTAGAGTTGATACTTTTGAATTTAAAAAATTATCTGTTATTTTAATGTGTGATGATTTAAATTTTCTTGTGATTAAATAGTAAGCAATATATTGTTTTGAGATGTTACCAGCTGTATCACTAGCTACTATGGTGGCTCTAAAGTTTTTATCTTTAATTTGCCACGCCACTAAAGAGATGTAATATCCATGCTTATAAAAAGGTTGTGGTTTAAAAATTTTACCTGTATTTGTATCTATTTCAACATTTTTAAAATGTTTATCTGTAGCTTTGAAAATAACTACAGCACTACCGCCTTTTGTAATGGCGTAAGAGTGTGCAACATCTGCTATCATTGGTGCAATTGTATCGATTGTCAAATCAAACTTTTTTTTACTTTTATTGCCTCTAAAAAAATTCCAATCGCTTCTATCTTGTGCGGTTATAATAATGGTTGTTTTTTTAGCTTGAAATAGCATCGCTTCTTGTGGGACATGCAGATTAAAGGAAATTTTTTTATTATTTAATGGATGTTTATTTTTAGCTAATACAAACTCTTGATTACCAAGTTTTAAAATTACATTATAATTTTTAATTTTACTTTTATCGGTAATTGTTATATACAGGGGTGCTCTTAAATTCCAATATCCATCATTTGGCATTTTAATCACTGGCGCATTTCGCGAAAATATTGGTAAATTATAAATCAATACTATACCCATTATTAATATTATGGACAATGCTAAAAATATTATTAATGATAAATTTTCATTATTTTTCATTATTTTTCTTTGATTATAAACGACAATTTCTCCATAACTTGTGATGATGCCTCTTGTAAATTTTTATCTTTTATCATAAAACCAGCTGAGTGAAAATGTCCACCACCACCAAAATAACCTGCTATCATATCGACATCTGTTTCACCTTTACTACGCAGTGAGCCTTTAATGCTTAAATCTTCTTGTTCGCACAACAACAGCGATACTAATACAGTTGGTAAAAATAGTCCCTCTTGCAATACTGCCTCACAATCTTGAACTTTTGCACCATATTTATGCAGCATCTCTTGTGTTACTAATAACAGCGCAATTTTAGCATTATTTAACAAAACAATATCTTTTATCATAGCCCCTTTTAATCTAAATGCCGATAAAGATACTCTTTTTGATATAAAATTCGAAACTAAATTAATATCTGCATTTAAATGACACAACTCTGCGGCCATTAAAAATACCTCTTCGTTAGTTTTTGTACTTAAAAAGTTAGATGAATCATCTAACAATCCTGTATATAAAGCAGTTGCCATTTTTGTGTTTATTTTAATATTATTTTGTTTAAAAAAATTATAAATCACCTGTGTAGTGCTAATGGCGTGACTGTCTACAATATTGTACTGCGCATACAAATCATTACTTTTATGATGATCAAAATTAATAAGCTCAATATCTAATGTTACCCCAATTCTTGTTTTGTCGCCACAATCAACACAAATTGCCAAATCTGCATCTTTTGATATCTTGTTTTTAATTTTATTTATCCAAGGTAAAAAATTAAACTTAATATCTATCTCTTTTGTAGCACAAAAAAATGTTACTTTTTTGTGTAGTTGCAACATATAAGAATAAAGTGCAGATGCACCTCCTAAGCTATCTGCGTCTGGATGAATATGAGCTATTACAACGGCATGCTTTGATTCACTAATACGCATAATTATATTATTCATCTGTTAGCTGCTTTATATACATAAGCTAAAATCTTTGCAACGGCTTCAAAGAGCGCTTCAGGAATTGTCTCATCTAGTTCAACTTTAGCATATAATGAACGTGCTAGCGGTGGATTTTGTACAATATGCACATTATGCTCTCTCGCTATTTGTTTTATTTTAATTGCAATATTGTTCATGCCTTTTGCAACAACTTTTGGTGCTTCATTGCTCTTTTGGTTATAAGCTATCGCAACAGCATAGTGAGTTGGATTTGTGATTACAACATCGGCATCTTCGACGGCTGACATCATTCTTTTTCTTGATGCTGCCATTTGAATTTGACGAATTTTAGCTTTAATTTGCGGATCTCCTTCCATGTTTTTCATCTCATCTTTTACCTCTTGCTTTGTCATTTTTAATTTTTTAAAATACTGTTTTCTTACAATAATAAGATCAATTAAAGCAAAAATTGTTAAAATAAAAAGTATAACAAAAGCTATCGCAATGGCTTTTTTAATCATCCAATCTAATTGATTTGGAAGGCTAAAGAGTGCAACAGTTGGTAGTTGTTTAATGTAAGAGATAAAAAAAATAAATCCAACACCTAAAGTAACAAATGCCTTAAATGTTGTTTTTACACCCTCTAAAATCTTTTGCATTGAAAAAAGATTTTTGAAGCCGCTAACTGGATTTAATTTATTAAATTTCGGTACTATCGCATCACCATTAAATAAAAATCCAAATTGGGCAAATGAGGCAGCTATTCCCGCGATTAAAATAGCTAGTGATAATGGTACAACCATTATAATAAATTCTTTAACAGTAACAACAGCAATATTCATAAGCGTGGCTCTAGTTAATTCTGTACCAAACATTGAAAAATAATAATGAGATAAGGCTATCATATGGTTGGCTATAAAATGAAAAAGCATTAAAAAAGCCAAAATCGCAACAAAAAGTGTTAAAACTCCAGATACATCCTGACTTTTAGGAACATTACCCTCTTTTCTAGCATCTTCTATCTTTTTGGGGGTAGGTTCTTCTGTCTTTTCACCAGAATCTTCAGCCATTAATATCTCCTAGATGAACATACAAAATCTTGTAAAGATTTTACTTTAGTAGTCATAGCGACTTGAGCGT
>VAOZ01252483.1_pt1 | contig 68412 bp, 94 predicted proteins | sample 3394041 | NCBI WGS metagenome assembly VAOZ01 (sample SAMN08290431, study PRJNA428436) | hydrothermal vent metagenome | isolation source: Deep-sea hydrothermal vent chimney | place: Indian Ocean: Southwest Indian Ridge
ACAGCAGGTGCAACATCAACAGCAGGTGCAACATCAACAGCAGGTGCAACATCAACAGCAGGTGCAACATCAACAGCAGGTGCAACATCAACAGCAGGTGCTGTTTCAGGCTCATTATCTTTTCTGATTTGTTGAATAATTTGACGAGATAACTGATCTTTTGCAGCCGATATCATCATCAAATTACTACGAACATCGCTTTCTTGTTGATTCCAGTCATCGAAAATAGATACTAATTGTTTTACTGTATCAGACAATTCTGCAACATTCATTGGTACTGTATCTACGGTTAAAACTTTGATTGGTTCTACTACTGGCATATTAAATCTCCTAGGTTATGTTATATGTATTATTTATATTATTTATGTTGTTAGTTATGGGGTGTCTTTCATTAAATCTAAAATACTTAAAGGTTCTTCATTGACAGAGTCTTCAAACAACTCCGCATTGGTGTTAGTTGTGGGGATGGTATTTGTATATGTAGATCGTACAGTTAAAGTATTATGAGTATTATCATTTTCATCAGTAATACGTAATCGAGAACTATCCCACTTCATGTGTACTGTTCTTCCAACCCCGTTACTATTTCGAGTTTTTTGGAAGTGAAATACCATTTCACCTGCTGCACGCTGAGCTTCTGTCATAACAATAGACCAATATACATCAGTTACGCTAATTTTACCTATACCACCAGCAATTTGACTGTGATCGTGGTGGGTTGCACCCACTGCACTTCTGTTAAGTTGGGATGCTGTCATTCCAATCATATTTTCGTCTACAACAATCTGGCGTAGTTGTGTTGTGCATCTCCGATCCTTTTCGGATATATTATCTGCTGATACAAATTCATTAGGATTCATCTCATCCAAATAATCTACTATAAGTACATCTGGCATGTATTTTTGATGCAAGTAAAATTCTTTTAAGTATGCCCGGATATCAATTGCGGTAGTACCCGTAGATAGTTGTGCAATAAATAAATTTCCCGTACTGGATGACTCACCGACTGACAGTACTGTAGCTTCAATTGTTGATACATTACTACGCCAGTGTTGTCGTCCTATTCCAGAAAACATAGTATCAAATCGCTGAGCAACAATATCTTCTGATAGTTCAAGTGATATATATAGAACATTGTATCCTGTGGTAACATAATTAAAAGCTAGATTAGCTAACGTTATGGATTTCCCTCCACCTGCATTAGCTGATACCAACAATAGTTCTTTTCGCGATAAACCACCATACAATATATCGTCTATCGTTTTCCATGATGTGGGAATAGTTGGATTAGTTGTTAACATCCTCTGCAATCGTTCGGCGATTGTATTAAAATAATCTACTCCCATATTTTTATTTAATGATATGGTTACAGCATCTCGTATAAGATTCTCTACTGTACCATAATCACCATCTTCTATTAATTGGGGAGAAGCTAAAATGGCTGCCTCAATACCCTTTCGTTTGCAAAATTTTTCTATCTCATGTGAACAATATTCTATTTCATCTGGTGCAACCTCACGCATAGTAAATAATATATTGGTTTCAGCTTCAACTTGACTGTTTGATGGAGTAGTACTGTAGGTATCGTAGTATTCTTTCATGAATACTACCGACCGTCTAAATTCAGGATTAAAATACTCTGGATTGACAATGGCTTGACACAAAGCAAACGTATCGGGGGATGATAATAAATATTCTATAAGTAATTTTTGTTTTTTTTCTTCCATGAATATACAATATTATATTATTATAATAACATCAACGGTTAAGCTTGGTGAATTATTGGATACGTTGTTTGTTCCACCACAGGATCATTAAAAAATTCAAACAAGTCATAACTAAATGCAAATGTGTTTTTTGTTGAACTAACATCAGTAACATCTATTAATTTGTCTGTAGTTTTATCAATATTGGTGTATGGAGGAGACGACAACAATAAAAATAACTCAGATGGGATAATAGGTCTAAAATTATTTGTATTATCACCATCTATGGCAGTAAACATGAAAGTTGTGCCATTTCCGATCACACCAGATAACATTTCTGGTTTAATTCCACTAAAACTTCTGACGGTATATAAAGAATTATTAATAATTATTTGATTATAATCATTCCATGGAGATAAAATATTGGGGGTTGCCGTAATTTGATAAATTAGTTGTTGGGTGGTTTTTTGAGGTGTAGCGTATGTAAGTTGTAAATTAATAATTGGATTAATATTACCCACTAATTTTGTAGCTATTGTGATCTCACCACTAGATGATAATTGGATTGGTTCTGCCTTAGCAATTACAGCATTTGTGGGAGATGATTGTAACAGTTGTGGATCTGATGCTCTAGCTACCAATTGCGCTTTTCCAGAATATGGACGGTTAAACGTTAACCGAATTTCATCTGGACTGATAATAATAATATCGGTGGGTTTAATTTCCACTAAATTATCAGGATTTTTTTGGGTTGGCCGATTAACAAAAACAGAAACGTTAGCAGAATTGCCCAAGTTGTGGGTAATTACCCATTCATTTCGAGCTATTGTTTGGGTATAATTATATAATATTTTTCGTTGTTCCCAATTATCTAGTCCAATCACATTTTTTGGTGCTCTTCCACGCACGAAATCTGGCAATAGTTCTTTTATGTATAATGTTCCTCTACACCCGTATGTAATAATACATTTTCCGGGAGTTTCTAATCCATGTATATTTTGTTGTAATTCTATTTCACGTTTACAAACATTACACTTATATTTAACTATTGCCATTATTTACGTTAAATCATTTGTATATTAGTGGTAACAGCTACATATTCTTTATCGATTGCATCTGGTATCTCTATTGACTCACCAGCAATAACCCGTTTATACATTTTAATATCCTGTTCTGTCTTTGTTGTAGGATCAGTAGCATACATTATCCAAGGTAATAATACCAGATAATTACCCACTTTTCCGTCTGCTCCTTTACCCTGCTGCATTGCACACAACCTGGGTTTATGGAGTATATAATACTCATCTGTGTCTTCTAATACTTGAGCAATAACTTCTTCAGATGTAAATAATTTTAATAATTTTAGTTCATATCCCATTAGGTTCTCCTATTTATGATTTAATGATTAAAAAATAACAGCACAATTATCCTTCATTTTTACATCAACGTCAACAACTCTCTATATTTGGGTAGTGTAGTTACTCTAATAGCATAATAAGATGGTATTCCATATAATATAATCTCTGCACCACTTTGCATCCCCTCAGCTAGGTGTTGTGGATTATACGAAAATTGTAAAATTTCGGAAATTAGTTTAGATCCGTGGGTACGCCCAAATTGATCACATAGGGAAGCGAAAGTACCTAATGTAGGTAAATGATGCTCTGATATTGCAGTATTATATAAAAAATTAAACCCGTTAGTAGGAAATATATAAAATGTAGTTTCATCTACTATACAAGGAGGATTACCAGAAGCAAAAATTGCCCGTTGTGAAAATTGAGTGCGTTTACTGTCAAATGCTTCATTGAGTGAGATTGAAAATAAATCTTCTTTTTTTATGTGTCGAACTTTTACCTTTTGGAAATCCTGGTATTCTGCAGTCAATGTTTTGTATAATGGTAATCCTTTTGATTCTACAAAAAATTCAGAACACACATCTTGCAATATATCAAACGATACTTGGGGTACTTTCTCCTCTAAAATTTCTGTTACACGCATATATATATTTAGTCTGATAGGGAGATTATTAATTTCTTTCCTTCCTACCAAACTAAATATATGGGTTATTTTTTATTGAGTTTCTATATCGGATATCATATCATTAGTATCTTGTGTTATCTTTGGAGATATATATAATGGACCACGTTGAATAGCGTCAATAAGGTAGCAAAAGTCAACTTGTACCTGGTATAATTTAGTTGGGTTATATCGCCCATCTACCAATCTAGTTGCCTTATTTCCTAGAGTGGAATTACCAACAGCCCTATTAAATGCCCTAGTTAGGTACTTTATAACTTCGGTGGTATCTACATATTTTTCTTTTGTTTTGTGGTAGGCCATGGTATTTTTCCTTGTTTTTATTAATATATGTAGACTATACTATAAAATTCTCTATCATTCAACTAATAACAATTATTGGTGTGTAGCTGATTCTATCTGTTGGAAATCAATAATATCTTGTATGCTAGCTTCCATCTCATTCAATACGGCATATGCAGAATCATACAATATCCCAATAGTGCCGGGGTGCATGCGCTGATTAATTTGATCGCATTGTGCAAGTAACGTAAATTCTAAATACCTAAGGATTGCATCCTTTTCGTTTATTGTCATGAGTGGTCTCCTCTGTTAATATTTATAAGACCACACAACCAATTAAGTATCTAAAATAATACCGTTGACACCCCTGGAGTTAGTACGTAAAATACCTCCACTCACCACCACTTATAAATATCCTTACCTTAAACTATATGAAAGAAAAATTTATCATCGTTCACATGAAAGTAGCATATATATGCTGGAGTATCTCATTGTGATCGGAATCAAGTTGGGTGTGTAATGGTAAAACACAATACCATCATTTTTATTGGATATAATGGTGCGCTAACATATTATGATAATTGGTGTGAAGATGAACACGGTAAAACATTACCAATCACAGTATGTGCTGAAGATAATGCATTACGAAAAACTTACACGAACACACGAATCTGCTGAAAATGCAGATATGTTTATAACTACTGCCCCCCTGTGTATTGTGTATTGTGGTGAAGTTAACAGATACACAAGCAGTATACAAGAATTAGAAAACCAAGGAATAGCGACAATTCAGGTGTCGTGTAAACATAATTAATATTGGAGAACTTAATGGAAGAAATAAAACAACAACCACGTGATATGTTTCACACCAGATTTGAAGACGACTTTTCGAAAGAAGTCTGGTCTTCAACATATAAACATCACACAGATAAAACAATAGATGATACACTTTTTCGAGTTGCGAAGGCAGCAGCTAGTGTAGAATCTACCAATACGCTACAAGAAGAGTGGACTATAAATTTTTATGATCTATTAAGTGGATTTAACGTCACTTCTGGTGGTAGAATATACTCGAATGCTGGAACAGGGTGGGAAGGTACAACCCTTATGAACTGTTTTGTGTCCCCTCGTAGAAATCATGATATAGATTCGCTTGATGGTATTATGGAAAGTATCAGAAATCAGTCATTTACTTTAAAATCTGAGGGTGGTTGGGGTGAAAATTTTTCATATATTCGTCCTCGTGGATTTTTTATTCGTGGAATTGGAGTTGAAACTCCGGGTGCAGTAAAATATATGGAATTATTTGATAAATCCTCGGAAATTATAACATCTGGTGCTGGTACCAAATCTAAGAACCAAAAAGCAAAGGGAAAAATTCGAAAGGGCGCAATGATGGGAGTATTAGATTGTTGGCATCCAGATATTATAGAATTTATATCTGCCAAACAACAGCCTGGGAGATTAACAAAATTCAACATTTCTGTAAATTGTACAGATTTATTCATGGAAAAAATATTAAAGGTATTAGAATTAAAAAAAAGAAAAGCCAGTACTAGCGAAATTAATCAAGCCGATGAGTGGGATTTAAAATTTCCAGACACAACATTCAGTAAATATAAAACTGAATGGGACGGTAATTTATCAAAATGGGAACAGAAAGGATATCCTGTTATAATTTCTCAAACAATCTCAGCTACATTCTTGTGGAATCTGATGATGGAATCTACATATAACAGAGCTGAACCTGGGGTGTTATTTTTAGACCGTGCAAATTATTTTGGACCACTAGCATATAAAGAAACCATCAGTGCAACAAATCCGTGTGGAGAACAAATGTTAGCACCAGGAGGGGTATGTAATTTAGCGTCTGTAAATTTAACACAATTTATTAATGCTAACCGAACAGGATTTAACTTATCCGCTATTAAAAAATATGTTAGATATACAGTCCGTTTTCTTGATAATATTAGTGAACTTTCTACTGCTCCTCTACCAGAATATGTTACAGCCATGCGCAATAAACGCAGAATTGGTGTAGGAATACTTGGTTGGGGGTCAGCGTTGTTTATGCTGAAGGTTCGTTTTGGATCAGACAAGGCGAGCGAATTACGGGAAGAAATAATGAGTACGATTGCACGCGAGGCATATATGTATTCTATCGATCTTGCTATTGAAAAAGGAATGTTTACTGAGTGTATTCCTGAAAAACATGCAGAGGGTCCATTCGTGCAAAGTCTTGGATTATCCCCACAATACATGAACAAATTGTCAACATCTGGAATTCGAAATAGTTCGCTGTTATCCATTCAACCGACAGGCAACACATCAATACAAGCTAATGTTGTATCAGGTGGACTTGAACCTATTTTTATGCCCGAATATGTGAGAACCGTAATAGTTAACACAATGCCAGATGCCATTACTGATGTGTGTCCAAAGTGGTATGAGGGTGAATGGTTTGAAACCAAAATGTTTAAATTCATCAAAGAAGGAGACGAAGAAATACTAAAAGGGGTGGCATCAGATGGTACGGTGTATAAAATTGATAAAAACCGCGGGTTAACTAAAGAAGTATTATGTGAAGATTACGGAGTACGATACCTTAAACGAAAAGGAGAGTGGGACGAGACAGCAGATTGGGCGGTAACTACCACCAATCTCTCAGTTGATGATCACGTAAACGACCTAAAGGGGTTTGCAAGGTGGGTTGATAGTGCAATGAGCAAAACTATTAATATTCCCCAAAACTACCCGTTTGATAAGTTCCAATATATTTATCTGGATTGTTATCAAAGTGGGTATGTAAAGGGAGTAACCACATACAGATCTGGTAGCATGACCTCCGTTCTCTCAGCAAAAGAAGAAAAAGATGCGACATCGGATGACGAAGAAATTATCAAGGAAGACGTAAAACTTCCGGATTCAGCTAATGCTACAATGAAAACCATCAGAGCAGAAAACCGTAAATGGTATCTAACTGTAGTGTATCATGAAGATAATCAAAATCGGCCGTTTGCTTTATTTGTAAAAACAAATGCAGTAGAAAAAGGAGTAGTAGCTGATGATGCAATTGATTTGTTGTTTAAATTAGCTAGGAAGAAAAAAATTCCTAAACGTCACATCGAAGATGTTAACTACAAACTTGGGTCAGATACTAATTCTAGTAAAGTTGCTCGACTAATCAGTTTATTATTACGACACGGAGTGTTAATTAAAAATATTGTAGCAACATTAGGTAAAGTTGACAATGCATATGTGGGAACATTCGTATTTCAAATAACTAAATTTTTATCAACCTACATAAAAGACGGTGAAGCAGTTGAAGATGAAATATGTAAAGAATGCGGAAGTATGACCGTCATATTTTCTGAAGGATGCAAAAAATGTATTTCTTGTGGATCTAGTAGATGTGGGTAATATATTACCGTCAGAACCAAAAGATGTTGTTAGTACTACCAACTTTAAACATTTCGCCCATACAGAATGTGAGTTTTTTCCTTGCCACGGGGACATTAACCAGAATTGTCTTTTTTGTTATTGTCCTCTAGTTTGGTTAAAATGTCCTGGAAATTATACTATTATCGAGTCACCAGCTGGAGTTAAACGAAAAGACTGTTCGGATTGCACAATAGTACATGGTAAGAAAGGATGGGAAATTGTCCAAAAGTGGGTAGTACACCCAGAATGGTGGATATGATACTGTCCGACAACAACACACGGTATTGCTGTCGAACAAGATTGTTACATACAATACCAGCGATGCCCACGAGATTTATCCACTCCATTATCCATAACTTTACACTTATGTGTTTTTGCATAATCTCGAGCCAGTTGACGAGAACCAAAAAAAGTTGAAGGACCAGAGGTGGATGGATGAGCATTCATTGTATCGTCTACAGTGTCGTTACTTACTTTTTTGGGAGTAAACGGTTGGGGATTTTGGTCTCGATCTAAATATGAGTCAGATGGAGTGAGGTAATGATGATATAGGTATGCGTGGGTAATACCAGCTACTTTAGAATCCACAGTTATTAATGTTTGATTATATAATTGTCCCAATGAATATGCTGTAGCAATAACGTTTTCCCTAAGCCACGTTGCAACTTTGTGATTACGTACAGAATACCCCATAGCTTTAAATTTGTTCGTCACATCCAAGGACGTAAAACTACGTCCTTGTAAAAATTCAGTAATTATTATTTGTTCAAGTATATCATGTTCTTTAGAATTAAGTGTGATCATTATTTATTCTCCAGTTCTATTATGTGAGTTATAGTTGCTTGATTAAGATTATATACGATAAATTCATCATTTAGTAACGATTTACCTGCTCTTGCCCACACACTATTATAACCAGTGGGAGCTCCAGAGTACAAGTGAGAGGTAGCAACATGTTCCTTCCCCATTGCAAATTTTACGATTAGTATATACGCTTTGGCTTGTTTTGTAGATCTGCGTGACCCACTCCAATATCCAACTGCATAATTTAATGCTTTAGTACTACAGGATGCTGCATATACCCCATTACCAAACATGCGTCCAGTAACATGAGCCGCCCCAGTGGGAGGAATAATTAACCCATTAAGAGAAATGCTCAACAGGTTAGCTGTTCTTGTTCCATGAAATAATTCATGCACATTACCAAGTTTTTTTGCAGTGGTGGTATATCGTGTTGATACCGAAGGAATGTCAAGAGTAAAAATATTTTTTACATGGTACCCCTGAATAGCATAATGATTACGGTGTTTTGATGTTTCGAATTTATCGACGAGACGCTTAAACTCAACATCCTTTGCTGCCAACTGAGCCAGATCAATCGTGACACCATCAATATTTTCGTTATTAGCATTTAATCCTACTCTAACTGCGGTACGTAAGTTGTTAATCAATTCATATTCACTGGCAATATCATCAGGAGTTAAAATCATGTCAGATTTACTAATGACATGACTCATGTGACGAGGAATTAAAGAGAAGTATTCACCATTTGCATCTTTAACACTGGAATGGGTATGATTAAGGTTAGTGTGACCATTAAGTTCATCGCGGATGTGATCAAGTGCCTGAGTTGCCTTATCCAAATGAGATTCAGTAACAGGACCAAGGGGTGTTTCAAAACCACGTGCAGTAAAGGTAATTGTTGTATTGATTGTAGTGTTGTGAATATTTTCAGCTACCATGTGGTGAATTAATCGTCCGGATTCTTTATCGTGGTTAGATGTATTAATCATTGGAGTATTAGTTGAAACTGCCACAGATGATGCATTACGGATATTTGTTGATCCAACAGAAGGTGATACAACATCAACTCGACTATATATTTCACGGATTGTTTCAACACCACGTTTGACGGTTTTGCCTTTTTCTTTCTTTTTAATGATTTTATCAAATTCGAGTTTACATCGATCTTCTGACAACGCGTCACCGTTTTTGTCATGATCACGGATTTCATATATATTAGAAGTGCCAAGGCGTCCGTAATGTGAAAATAAACGACATTCGTTTGTTTTTGGATTTTCTTGTATTTCCAAGCAGTAAAATTTGTTATTATTTCCAGTGACATTTGCACAATGTAGTACGGCAAATTCTTTGGTTTGGGTGAAGTTATTTACTTCATGTGATTGGGTTTTTTGTGTAACTAGGGCAATCTGAGCCATTTTTGGTTCTCCTTCAATTCTGTATTCGTGTCTAGTATAATTAATTCGATTCTAATATATATTTATGCACTTGAACATTACTGTTATATTTTATCATATATATAAATATAAGTCAACACACGAAGTATAATTATGCTGTTGATATACTAGTAAACATATATTATACTACTAATATTAATTAACAACAAATTAAAAATATGAATACATACAGCACCAAATATAATGATGAAGAATTGCATGCAATGGCAATCAGTACAATGCGATATATAAATGAACATAATAATGTGGGCATGGAAATTATAATGACTATTGCTGCTCATACAAGAATGCATCCACAACAAGTAATACAACGAATTCAGCAACTATCTAATATTCAGATATAATGATATTATATAGTTGACTATTACTGCATGTTCATATACAATGATATTCAATGTACACAATATTGTCCTTTACCACAACGGTCTAGTGGGCCCTACTCATAATAGGGAATATCTTGGTTCGAATCCAAGGAGGACAACCAAATCAATGGGGGAGTAATACAATGCCAACAAGTACTGGTACCATTATTTACGATCCTTACCGCGGAAAAATGAAAAAGAAAACGGAATGGTGGTGCGTTGTTGAAATTGATAACGAAATCGTGAGGTATTTACGGTGGTGGATTAATAAAGAGATCATCAATCCGTTTGGAATGCAGGGAGGAAATATACATTCACAGTCCTGGTCAGCACACATTTCAGTTATTCGTGGGGAAAAACCTCTGGAACATAAAGCATATCTTTGGAAGAAATATCACAGACAATTAGTTGAATTTGATTACGATTCTATATCCAATTATAAAATCGTAACCATTAAAAAAGGAGCGGCTGCTGGGGTTGTTTTCATTGTCGAAGTACGGTGCCCATTCCTTATAAACATTCGAAAGGAGTTTGGGTTCAAAAGCGATTGGCCTCTCCACCTAACATTCGCAAGAACATATCAAGACTCGAAATAAATTCATCCAACATCGATGCAAAATTTAGAAATACATATATGTTAGACCTAAAAACTTCAATGCTACACAATGTCAACAAATGGTAGATTTAGTGAAGGATAAGAAAGATTGCCCATTACCGATATAAGTTATTCTCATATAATTGGGAATAACTTATATGTGCAGTTGATAGTATTAGCTGGACAAAACAAGATGATGGTCAATTAACCGAGTTACCTGTTATATTTAATCCATCGGTTCCGGAAAACGACTGATATGCTGGATTTGTGGATATAATGATATTAAGTTAGTGTATAATAAAAAACTCCCAATTAATGCCTGCATAGATTAACGATGATAGCACCAGTATTAACAATTATTGGTGCACCGATAATCACATTACTTATTTTATTATCTAGTTGACTTTTACTTTGATGTTGAGTATAGTTCTACTCAGAGGCTATAATATATCTTCCTTCTATGTTACGTGTCGTGGGTTCGATTCCCACTATCACAATTTATCGTGATATAGCTCAGGTGGTAGAGCAGTAATAATTAGATTTATTAACCTCCTCATTTTTATTTTATTATCTAGTTGACTTTTACTTTGATGTTGAGTATAGTTCTACTCAGAGGCTATAACAAGACTTCCTTCTACCCAGAAATGGGCTCAATTGCTAAATGATAACCAGTCTTGTAACTTTCCTTTCCATCGAGGCTATAAAAATACTTCCTTCTGTGTTTTTTCCTCAAACGAAAAATGGATTAATACTCCAGTTAATTAGTATTTTAATTTTCCTATTATCAAGTAATAAGGTTGAGGCCATAATGTATCTTCCTTCTATAAAATTCTCAAGCTGCATCCGCGGGTTCGATTCCCGCTATTATCTACGGATAATATAGTTTAATTGGCAAACCAGCAGCATTTAACTAGTTGCCTAGCTCTCCTCATTTTTACATGTATATACCCCGTTGACATTCGTCACAAAATGGGATATTATTTCATAATAGAGGCTACAACAGACCTTCATTCTTATTAACTATTTAGTTTTTAAACTTCTCGTCCTCTTCATCATAACCAGAGAACAGTATCATGCAACAAAAAATTGCGTTAAAATACACACAGGCAGTTTATCTACCATCAACATCTGATGCACACCACAACAACGGGAACATAGCTGCTACTTTATGTGCAGAGATGATCCAGCTCGGTTATATACCAACTCAGCAACTACTTAGTGAAATATCCACATTGCCACAAAATATTTCGGTGTCTATATATTCTAATGTAATATCCGCTCTCAGAGAGATGAAAGGAGCAGACGTAAAATATGTTCCGTTTTACCCTAATTTTCCTCTGCAGATGATGAATATGGATGAGGCTGAATTGTTAATTAATGCAATCATCCATTACTGGACTGCTGGTATCTGGCGTCCAGAAGTTGTAACGCTTCCACGTAAGGTAGATTTTGAGGATGTTACATTTAAAGAGATTGGTATTATACATAAAGAAGAATTTAAAAAAATATTCCAACGTCTAGTAACATCAAATGATTCATTGTCTGGATTCGATAAGGATGCACTGGAGTACTTTCTCACTAACGAACAAATACAAATAAATTATGATATTCCATATAAGGAAACTATGTGTATCGTTGCTGGTCGGTTATTAACTCAACAAATAGATATCCGGGGATTTGTAAAAAATACAACCGATATCTTGCGGATTGCAACATATTTATCAAATGGGGACATATCATTATCAACCAACACCAAGTTTAAGTCTCTTCCTCGTCGCATACGTAAACTGTTGGTTGCATTACTACAAGATGTTATTGATGAGGAAGACATAAATCGTCATCGTAACAAATGGATTAAATTATTTCATTCTCTACACGTTGGAGAGTATTCAACAAAGGTAAATCGTATTGCTGCAAAAGTTCGCAATAACAAGAAAATAGAAACGTTTAATGGCAAGGTACAGTGTAATATAGATGCTAAAGATATTCATGGTGCAGTCGATTTATTAGTGCAACGACCAAGTGAATTTGCCCGTCGGCTTGACCATTTATATCGTACTAGAGGAAACAAAAATGAAAGCAATAAATATATTTCTGACCATTTTACCAGTGTTGCATCATCTGTACCAACACGAATATTAGTGCAAGTTGGTGGAGCGCTACGCACTCGTGTATCAACAACAACACAACGAGTAGTATTTCCCAAAGGTAATGTGCAGCGAGGTATAGTGTTAAACCAGGTATTACCAGCTCTTCCTCGTTCCCACGTAAACACTGTTATTAATAAAATACATGGGGTGATGAAAGACAGATTTAAAAAATTAGATGATCTTGGTACAGTATATATCGATCCTGCCTTAAAAAATTGTCCAGTACCAACTCAAATGCGCAGCATGTCAGCAGGTACATGTGCTGTAGCGCGTGGAACACGATTGCCGATTGGTACAGATAGCACATTACGATTTTTTATTTACTGGATTGGGCAAGATATAGATTTAAGTGCAACGATGTATGACGACGAATTAAATAACATAGGGCATGTTAGTTATAATCAATTGACATCAGCAAAATTTAAATCATATCATAGCGGAGATATTACCCATGCTCCAAATGGTGCATCCGAATTTATAGATATAGATATAGATGAAGCATATGCAGCTGGAGCACGATATATTGGAATGCACGTGTTGGTATATTCGGGTCCATCATTCAAAGAACACAAAAAAGTTTATGCTGGCTGGATGACACGATCACACCCAGCCAGTAATGAGATTTATGATGCTAAGACTGTTCAACAAAAAATTGACTTAAATGGGGAATCAACAAGTTGTATTCCTGTGTTATTTGATCTAAAATACCGTAAGGCTATTTGGGCTGATATATCAACTGGAAGCAATGATACGTTCGGTAGAAATAATGTTGAATCGAATCGGGCATCAATAGTGGAAACTATGCGAGCAATAATAGACACGTCTCGAAAAATGTCACTATACGAGTTATTTCATCTACACGCATCTGTTCGTGGAATATTGGTTGATATTCCCGAAGATGCAGATATAGTATTTTCAGCATCTGCGGGTGATGTCACTCCGTTTGATATTACAACAATTAATTCTGAGTATGTAGTATAAACATGAAAGACTACCACTGGATGATAATTCTTGCAATATTCCTTTTTGTTCCTGGTGTGTATTGTTTATATAATATGACTATTAGTCATGTAATAGCGGCATTGGGTGGTGGGTTGACAACGAATGGAGTAATTGCTGGTGGTGGTGCAGTTTGGTTAAAAATGCTAGACCTTAAAGCATCTAAATTGGAAGATAATCCCTGATGGTGATGGGTACTACTTGGAAAGTAGTTATAGTGGGTTAATAGCTTGCTTGGGGTTCGAATCCTCTTTCTTCTGCTGATAAATGGGGTTCAAACTTCCTCATTGGTTGAACCCATATAATGCCCCAAAGGGGCATTATATGAAAAATGTTCAATGTGGGTAGAAAGTAAAGATAAAAGGAATTTAGAGTATATACCTTTTGCAAAGACGGATTAAATATTTAATGTACTGTGGGTATAAAGATACAATATAATTCTCGGCATGAAAAGAGATATAACACAAAAGCTAAAGACTAAAGCAGAAAAAGGCACAATAAGCACAAACTATTAAAATCTGAATATATTGTGGATAAGTGTTGTTCTCATTGTGGAAAAGACGAAACTCGTGCTTTAGCTCTTCATCATATTGATGAAACAGTTAAAAATTTTAATATTAGCGGTGGACACCAACGATCATGGAACATAACATTAGAAGAAATTAATAAATGTATTACCTTATATGCTAATTGTCATAGAAAATATCACCACGGTAGTCTATCGCATTTAACATTTGGAGAGTGAACTTTACAGGAGTAGAGAACTGTTTCGAAAACAGATTGAATTCAGAAATGAGTTTGGGGTTCAAGTCCTCCGCTCTCCTCCAATAATATACGTGGTAGAAATACAATATTCACCCCCACAATCACAAATACTGTTGCTTATAGGATGATAACATTTAAATGAGCAAGATCACCAACAAATGAAAGGGGATTATTGGGCACAGGAAAGGCGGAGACACTGACAACGAATCAGACAATTTTTGTGTTTGTGTTGATTGTGGACAGGCACAGGTATATAGAATATTTGTACTCCACGCTAGTGAATTGAATTCGATGTGGTAAAAATAACATAAATAAATGTTAATGCGGGATATATTACATCGTGTCACCAAAATATGTAAAGCAACAATACGGTTAGGGGGGTAAACACAAAAGAATTTAACTCAACACATTGAGTTACACCACTAAATTTTTAAAATAACAACAAAGGACACAATATTATGAATGAACAAGATATTTGGAATACAGTACCCAACAACACAACAGAAAACGAAAACAATACTGATACAAAAGACGAAATTGTGTGTATCATTGATTGTTCAACCTCTATGCGATCAATTAAACAAGAAGCACAAGATGGGATCAACCAATTCATTAAAACACAACAACAAGTTGGACCTGCACTATTTACGTTGGTGGAATTTAATAACACTTCACGTGTAGTACATAACCGAATAAATATTAATGAAGTTCCCGAATATACACTACACCCCGAAGGGATGACTGCATTATGTGATGCCATTGGATCTGCGTGTGCCACAGTAAAACCAACCACCGGTAAAACGATTATAGTTATTGTAACAGACGGCGACGAAAATGCAAGTCAGGAATTGTCTCCAAGTGATATCAAGACAGTAATTACGGAAAAAAAGATGCTTGGGTGGGAATTTATATTTTTAGCAGCCAACCAAGATGCTATCAAAGTCGGACATACGTTGGGTATTGATTCAACGTCATCAGTCAATTTTTCCGCCTCCCCCATTGGTGCTGCACAAGCATATGATGCAATCTCAATATATACTGCAGAAATTAGAACCAATGATAGAACATCGGCAATACAAAAATTACAAGATGTAGTCAGTACATCGTCTGATCTAGGATAACGTGAACCAACAACCAACCAGCACAGTTAATGCTACTCTTGTTTATTTAGATGGTCTGATAACAAACCTGAAGCGAACAACATTAACGGATATAGAATTTGGGAAACTAAGTAGTCGTATGCAAATAATTATGCGACTACTTAGTAACCAACATCACAATAAAACAAAAATGAATATAATAATATACAACAATGCTATGGATTGGCTTCGACGAATACGAAAATAACTTGTTAATTGTTGATTCCTCCTCAATATTAGTGTATATTATCATTAATATTTTTTAATCTATTCTAATACTATATTATGATTACAACATCACAACACAATAAATATTTACACACAAAAGCTAATGTGGTGTGTATGTGGTGTGGTGAAAAGACATTTTTGTGGTGGGAAATTGACAACGATGAGTTTCTGATATGGTCACCATTACGGCAAGCAACACTCGAACATATAGTTCCTCGGTCTCTGGGTGGTAATAACTTAGATGTAAACGGTGGGCGTGCATGTGTTGAATGCAACACATGCAGAAAAAACATATCATACAACTCATTTAAATATTTGACTGCCAACAAAGACCGATACATGAAGTGGAAAAATAATAGGCCAGTATCGAAGAAAGTATCTAAAAAAATTGATAAACAGTTTTTAGTAATAAAAGAGGGCGGGGATCGTATATCACATAAAGGTGTTAGGGAGTGGTTGCATATTATCGATCTTAAACGGTTACAACCATCTCATACCAGTTTTCCAGAGGCACAAACAAAGTGGCAATAATAGATACTATTAAAAAAGAACAGTTATATCATCGTAAAACTCACAACGGCAAAGTTGCATCATTTTATACTACGTTGTTGTCTGAAGCTCAAATGGTGGGTAAAGACAATGGTGGGCGAGATACCACAGACGATGAAGTAATTATCATTATTAAAAAATTTATTAAAAATGCTGAAGAAATAAAGAAAAATCTCAGCAACTCTGATGTCCGGCATATTACAGCAAATGCCGAAATACAATTACTTCAGTTATTATTGCCGCAACAAATGGATACCGAAGAACTGACACAATACATTGGTACTGTTATTAATACTTATAATCTATCATCCCAAAAAGATATGGGCACTATTATGAGAGAATTAAAAATAAATAAAACAGGATTGTTCGACGGGAAGAAAGCAAGTGAGATTGCAAGAAGACAGTTATCAATTCTATAATTATGATATAACAGGCAGACAAAAAATGAGTAAATTTACAGTTAATGTTATTAAAATTTCAAAAGTTTATCACCACCCAAATGCTGATAGGTTGGACATCGTGGAAATTGGAGATTATAATTGTATCGTACAACGAGATACTTTTTGTACTAATGACTTAGCCATATATATTCCTGAATTTGCAATATTACCAAAATGGATCCTTCAACGCCTCGGATTTTGGAAGGAAGATGGACAAATTGGCACACTGGCAGGAAAACAAGGTAACAGGGTTAAGGCAATTCGGTTGCGCGGTATTTTTTCTCAGGGGATTATTTTTCCGGTTGAATATAAGAAAGATGTCATGGAAACAAACGCTGAACCAGAATACGGCAAAAAGAGTGATATACATGTTATCATATTAGCAGAATGTGGAGCGGACCGTCTCGTTGAAGAGGGTGATGATGTTGCTCAAGTTCTTGGAATCACAAAATATGAACCTGTCACTCCAACATCAATGAATGGTGAAGTATTTAATGCTGTCGGAATGACTCCACGCTTCGATATCGACAACATCAAAAAATTCCCAACTGTATTTACCGTGGGGGAACAGGTTACATTTACAGAAAAGCTTCATGGTTGTGTTGCTCCCTCAACTTTAATCATGTTACCCAACGGGAAAGAGATTGCAATTGAACAGATTATGGAGGATGATAGTATTACTTCCGTGTTATCATATGATATTGTAACAGCCAAGTTTGTTACCAAACAGATTACTTCAAAATTTAGACGCCCAAACAAGGAAAAGAAACGCTGGGTGAAAATGATAATGGAAAATGAACGAACGCTTCCTATCACCGAAGACCATCCAGTGTTCTCTAATGACAGAAATGAATATATTAAAGCCAAAGATATCCAACCAGGAGAGGACATAAAAAGTCCACTGGAACAATAAGTATAACACCCAATAATAGGATAGATTCAAGATGAAATGTATAACAGTTGAGTATATTGATGCTGATTTCGATTTGTGTGATCTCGAAATCGATGGTGGGTCTAATAATTATATTGCAGAAGGAATAGTCGTGCATAATACTTGGTGTTGTATGGGATATCATCCTGATAGCGACATTCCAATTGTTACCTCAAAAGGACTGAGTAATAACGGGTTAGCGTTTAAGTTTAACGAGGCAAATAACCGAAATTTATACATTCAACAATACAACCAGTTAACATGTGAAGTTGATGGTAACTCAGTTTCTATTCTTGATAAATTTCAATTTGCCTATTCTACCGATGAACCATATTACCTTTTGGGCGAAATATTTGGCAATGGAATTCAAGACTTAACGTACGGAAACCACAATAAAGAATTTAGAATATTTGACATATATGTGGGTGAACCAGGACACGGGATATATTTAAATACCGAACAGGTTGAACATATATGCAGCGAAATGGGAATTAATACTGTTCCTTATCTGTATAGAGGCCCATTTAACAAAAAAATCCTTACCGAGTTTACTACTGGTAAAGAGACAATATCTGGTACTAGTGCTCATATGCGTGAGGGTGTAGTTATCCGACCAGCAATTGAACGACGTGATCCTGAAATTGGGCGGGTTATTTTAAAATCTGTTAGCGAACAATATATCCTCAGAAAAGGAAACGTAACTGAGTATAACTAATTCCCCCTGGGAATATTGTATTGTTGGTGCATACCCAACGGTATAATATAGATGCTAGTGTGTCACATAGTGGAGGCGAAAGCCATAGAAACGATGATTGTGTAGACCGCTCACGGGTAATAGTGGGGCTATTATTGTGAATAGTGTTAGACTTTTGATTGGGGGACACATATATTTCCCCCAATTTCTTTTATGATACCACTTATATGAAATTAGTAAAACATAAAATCGAAAAACATATACGAGTTGCAAGATGGAATATTGTGTGGAATGCCCTTTCCACCCGTATTTGGAGACGGGTAAGTGTTGGTACATTTCGTCGAGTTCAGGCTGGTACTCCCACACGTTGGCTAGCACCGTGAAATTATTAACAATACCTATATGGCGCGACCCACGAATTACACCATCACAATTACGGACTTCGGACGACGAACGCATATTGTTTATTATCTGGAATCAAATAATTTGCAATAACAACGCATAATACAGAGAACTCATCATGATAGATCAACTAACCACCGAACAGGAATTGTTATTAGACACATACAGGGATAAGTGGATTAATATTGGGATGTCCACTGAACAAACCAATCCCCAAAAAGCCATGGCTGCATTAGGGGATGCATACAAAGCTGCGAACCTTACGTGTCCAGATAAGTATGAATTATACGATTCTCCGACAGAAGCCATATTAGAAATGAAGCTCCGATATGATCTAGATATCAAAGTTTGTGATTTTAGTTATGGGAACCAATCTGCCCCATGGTTATCGTTTATCGACTACGCACACGAAGTACTGAAAATAGATCAGCACACACCATTAGCAGGGTTGATTGAATTTTCTCGTCATAGTGGATGGGCCTTATTTTTTGATGAATTAGTAGTGTTGACTCATCCCCCAATGGAAATTAAATTGGATGATCAACGACGAGCACACAGCGACACTGATTATGCCATTAAATATCGTGATGGTACAGGGATAACAGTTTGGCATGGCTGTCGCATTCCATCTGATTGGATTTTCGATAAAACTACCGTTACACCAGAGGTAATTTTAAATTGGCCCAATATAGAAGAGCGTAGGTGTTCATGTGAGATTATTGGGTGGGCCAATGCTATCAACCTAATGAACGCCGAGATTGTGGACGAGGACGAAAATAAAGAAATCGGTACATTATTACAAGTACATATTCCTAACATTGGGGATGAGTTATTTCTGACTGCCCTAGATCCCAATACCAATACTCTAGTTGGATTACCTGTACCACCTAACATGAAAACAGCACTAGAAGCAAATTCATGGACATATGGTATTGATGCGATAGACTTTAGTCCATATTATAGAGTATAATATACTACAAGTTAATCATATCGGAGAATATACAATGAAATCGTTTAAATCTATAGATCAGATCATACAGGGTGATATTGCTATTACCCGAATTACAGCATTACCACAACAAGCAATTCCAGAAATTTCAACCAACCACGAATATATTGTTGCTCATAGCGAAACAGGACACCACCACGTTGTTGACTCTAACGGTTCCGTAATGTATAATGATCCTGATAACACACTAGTATCATATTTAGTGGTGGAAGATACCGCTCAAATAATTCACAATCGAGCATATAATACACACGAAACTATCGAATGTGATGCTGGAGTATACCGCATTAATAGACAGCGCGAATATACACCGGATGGATACCGTCGAGTTGCTGACTAGGGTATACTTATTCCCCTTTAAGTTTATTGTGTGTTATCATTAGCAAAATAGCAACGAGATATAAATAAGGTAATAACACAACAATAAGATTTACCCATGACAAAGTTCCCATTAGTATTACAACTTGACGTAGCTGGTAATCCTCAAGAATGGATTGGGTATGAAGCTTCGTGCTACCATGAAGCTAAAGGAAACATTGCGTGGTCAATGGGGGCAACTGACTTTGATGTTCATGGAGGAACTTGTGCATCTACTGGTCAACGGTCTATGCTTACTATTAATACTATAATAGCTATCAAAGGAATGCCACCTAAACGAGCACAACACCACTATAACAGAGTACCACTAACCAACAGAACACTTTTTCGTAGAGACCAAAATATATGTGGATATTGTGGTAACCAATTTAATACACATATATTAACTCGGGATCATATTCACCCTACATCCAAAGGTGGAAAAAACATATGGACAAATGTAGTTACCGCTTGTGCTCCGTGCAATAAACGAAAAAGCGATTTTATGTTAGAAGATATTAATATGTATTTGGTATATGTCCCACACATACCAAACAGGAATGAATGGTTAATTTTACAAAATCGTAATATTCTTACAGACCAAATGGATTTCTTGTTAAAAAATGTTCCTCCAGAAAGCAGGCTATGGAATAATTAATAGTTAAATAGTACACCATTGTTATGTTGAGTATATCTCCTATTCATGGTATAATTATACACTAATAGGAGATATACACATGACAGACAAAACAAAGAAGTTTTCAATAGGCGATACACTAAAAGCATTAAAGCAAGCTATTCACGATGGAAATATTACTTCTCAGCAAGCAAATAAATTTCGAAGAGATGTGGGAATTAGTAAGTCGTCCTTTACTTCAAAAAAAATAAATCTATCCAAACGAAAAAGAATAAACAAGCTCGCAAAACAAGCTCGCAAAATAACACACGAAAGTGGGCATAAAGGACAAAAAACATCAAACGGTAAACACTAACACCTATTTATACCCCTTGTAACTTAAACGGTAGAGTCAGAATTTCCTAAATTCTAGGGTGTGAGTTCGAATCTCATCGAGGGGTCTACAAAATTATTAATTCAACAATACCCATTGGGTATTGTTGTATACCCAAATAATATAACATATAATAATCAATAACAATAAAGGTGTAGTAGTGAAAGATTGGACAGAATACTCAAAAGAAGCAATGTGCACAGAAAGTAAAGTTGATGTTGTGAAATTAAATCCGCTGTTTTTAATTAGTGTTATCACTATAATGAAAGCTGCGGGTGATATATTAGACCAATTAAAAAAACATGTTTTCTACGATAAAGATTATGATGAATCTAAAATAAAAGAAAACCTTGTTAATGTTGGTGGTGGATTAGAAGGTATCAGACAACATTTTGACGATATTAATAATGAGGAAACTATCAACGTAGATCCTCGACTGTTTCATGCTATTGTGGGGATATCAACCGAATCAACCGAATTACTTGAAGCTCTAAAACTTAATGGCGAACCAATGGATACTGTTAACATATTAGAAGAATCATTTGATATTGATTGGTATCAATTTATATTAATGGATGCATTAGGGGGGAAGCTGGAAACAGTTTGGGATACTGGGATTAAAAAATTAGCTGCTAGATACCCCAATAAGTTTACAACCATCAACGCAATTAATAGAGACCTAGAAACTGAACGAAATATTTTAAATTCAATGGAGAGCATAAAATAATGTTAACTCGCTTGTATTATATATTAACAGGATGTAATTTTCGTTATTCATATTGGTCGTGTTCCACAGTATCTAAAAAACTACACCACCTATTTGGTATTCCTGCTAAACCAAATGCTACAACAACACAAGGATGGAAGGAATGGAATATAGCAGCAAAAAAAGCAAGTCCAATTGGTACTTGGATAACAGAAGAAGGGTTGGATATTGCTCAGGATATTGTTTTTTTCTTTCCAGATGTGTATCATACCACATATTATAAATTACGGAATAGATTTATAATCCAATCATATATGATAGATACCAAATTGTCTAAACTAGATTATCATGATAGCGGAACACGAATTGAAACTGGACTATTTAATTTAGCTGTTGATTTCGTAGAAGTCGAGAAGGCTCACATGCAAGATATATCACACAACAATAACATTAAAGATAGGCGATTGGCTGGAACAAAGTATTTAGATTGGGAAATTTCTCTCGGAGATGAATCTCCAATGCAATCCTCTTCAGCAAAAGAAATAAAAGAAATATATACTTGGATAAAAGATATATACCCCAATAGGCCAGATATATATGATGTTACCGGATGGTCCGCCCATTGTAATAATAAGGAATTTATAGTAGATGACGAAAAGGATGATGCCTACCAACAGAATGTAAGAGAAATGATAAATCAAATACAAACACTAGAACAACAATACAGCGACGAAGTCACGGATTATTTAACACGGATAGTTAAAATACGAGAAGATATGTGGACATGATATATCCCCCACGATATGATTCTCAAATAATTATACAATACTAACCCACAGTTTAATTAATAACAGGAGCAATAGTTGCATGACCATATTTAGTAATTACCAAACTCGATACGAAACCAAAAAAGACGAAGAAATATCTATAGAGGAATATCTCAATGCCTGTAAAAATGATCGGCATGTATACGACAGTGCTGCTGAACGCATGCTTACATCCATCGGAGATCCTACTATAGTAGATACCCGATCTGATGAAAAACTTAGCAGAATTTTTTCTAACAGAAAAATAAAAATATATCCTGCATTTAAAGATTTTTATGGAATGGAAGATACTATCGAACAAATAGTAGCATTCTATAAACATGCTGCTCAAGGACTAGAAGAATCCAAACAAATATTATATTTACTTGGACCAGTGGGTGGCGGGAAATCTTCAGTTGCTGAACGGCTCAAAGAATTAATGGAACACCAACCGATATATACTATTCGGGCATACAACCAAGAGCGTAAAACTTGGGAAACCTCTCCTGCACTAGAATCCCCTCTAGGATTATTTGATTCTAACAAAGATGGTGCTGAACTTTTACGAGACTATAACATTCCAACAAGATATGTCCGATTTATTATGTCTCCGTGGGCAGTTAAACGGTTGGAAGAAATGGAAGGTGATATCACACAATTTAAAGTAATTAAAACTTGGCCATCAGTACTCAAGCAAATTGCTATTACCAAAGTAGAGCCTGGGGATGAAAATAATCAAGACATTTCATCGTTAGTAGGCAAAGTCAATATTCGGGAATTAGAAGAACATGAACAACATGACCCAGATGCATATAACTGGGCAGGGGGACTTAACGTTAGTACCCAAGGTATTATGGAATTCGTTGAGATGTTCAAGGCACCACTAAAAATGTTACATCCCCTTTTAACAGCTACCCAGGATGGTCACTATAATGGTACTGAACAGTTTGGAGCTATACCTTACCAGGGATTGATATTAGCACATTCTAATGAATCTGAATGGATTGCATTTCGAAATAATAAAACCAATGAAGCCTTTCTTGATCGAGTTAGTACAGTGAAAGTACCATATTGTTTACGTTTTTCGGAAGAAAGGAAAATTTACGAAAAACTAATTGCTAATAGCGAACTAGCAAATGCTCCAATCGCTCCTGGCACACTAGATATGATGGCAAAATATTCGGTATTAACTCGGCTAAAAGAACCCAAAAATAGTAAACTAGTTTCCAAAATGGAAATATATGATGGTATTAACAAGAAAAGTAGTGACCCCAAAGCCAAGTCGCTGGAAGAATACAAAGAAGACGGTGGAGTAGATGAAGGGATGTCTGGATCATCCACCCGATTTGCTTATAAAATTTTATCTAAAGTATTTAACTATGATGCTGATGAAGTAGCAGCCAATCCAATCCACTTACTCGCAGTATTACACGCTCAGGTATTACAAGAACAATTACCAGAAGATGAACAAGACCGACGTATATCATTTATTCGGGGGATATTAGGTCAAGAACATGCTGAGTTCATCGGGGATGAACTACAAAAAGCATACTTAGAATCATATAGTGAATATGGCCAAAACTTATTTGATAGATATATTAAATATGCTGACTTATGGTTAACAGATCAGGATTACAAAGATCCAGACACTGGAGAACTACTAGATCGGGAGTCGCTTAATGTGGAATTGTCCAAATTTGAAAAAGCTGCTGGAATCGCAAATCCAAAAGATTTTCGAAACGATGTAGTTGGTTTTGTCCTTAGACACAGATCTGAAAACAAAGGAGTTAGCCCAGCATGGACTAGCTATGAAAAACTTCGTGATGTTATTGAGAAAAAAATGTTCGCTAATACCGAAGATTTACTTCCTATTATTTCATTTTCTAAAAAATCAACCAAAGACGAAGAAGATAAGCACGATGATTTCGTCGAACGTATGGTGACTAAGGGATATACTCGTAAACAGGTGCGATTATCAGTAGAATGGTTTTTACGTTACAAGAAGCATAATTAATCACATCTAGTAGTAGGGTAGAGCAGCTTTATTGGTATTTTATTATTAGAGCTGCTCTTCTAGTAGGATTACAACTAGACGGTTGTCCTGTGCTACAAGTAACATTTTTAATGTATAATATAGTATACATCCAATACAGAGAATTATATGGGAAAAATTATTATAGATAGACGAAAAAATGCAAGAGATAAGGGAGTGGTTAATCGTCAAAAATTTGTAAAACGTGTTCGTAATCAGGTGAGGGAAGCCATTAAGGGCGTTATACGTGATGGCAGCATTAAAGATATTATTGATACAAACGGAAAAAAGATTCGTATCCCAGGTAAAGGATTAGCCAAACCAACATTTGGACATGCGGTTGGTGGTGTGCATGATATGGTACATGCTGGAAACAAACAGCTGCAACAAGGAGATCGGATTACTCGCCCACCAAAAGACGAAAAGGGAAGCGGAGGGTCAAACGGTAGTCCAGATGGAGACAACGAAGAAGATGGATTTTTATTTGAATTATCAAAAGAAGAATTTCTTGATATGTTTTTTGATGAACTAGAATTACCAGATATGGTCAAAAAAACTATAATGAAAACAGATGAATTCGTCTCTCACCGAGCTGGATTTTCTGTCGATGGTAATCCGGCTAGATTAAACATTGCTAGATCAATGAGGCAATCTAAAGGCCGCCGAGTTGGATTGGCAGGCGGAAAAAAGAGAAAACTCAAAGCGCTAATATTAGAACTTGATATGTTGGTAAGCAAATTACTCAACCCATCTAACACTGATACACAAGACCAACAACAGAATTGGCAACATAGAATTGATGAAATTAAAAACGAAATTATTATAATTAGGCGAAAAATAAAAGCAATACCGTTTATTGATGATATTGACCTTCGATTTAATAGATGGGAACGTACTCCCCAACCAACCACACAAGCTGTAATGTTTGGTATTATGGATGTGTCTGCATCAATGGGTGATTGGGAGAAAGAAATGGCAAAACGATTTTTTATGTTAATGCTACTCTTTCTATCTCGAAATTACGAAAAGGTGGATATTGTTTGGATTCGGCATCACACGATGGCTACAGAAGTAGATGAAGATGAATTTTTTCATTCTACCGAAACAGGAGGAACTATCGTGTCTTCAGCACTACAGTTGATGAAAGAAATCATTAATGATAAATATCCGAAAACTCAATGGAATGTATTTGCAACACAAATTTCTGATGGTGATAACTGGAGTAGTGATGATGATGAAACAATATCATTACTAGAACATACCATATTACCAGCCTGTCAATATTTTTGTTATGTTGAAGTTAACCAGGATGGAAGTAGAGGAGAGAGTGATCTATGGCCACAATACACACAACTTAAAACAACATTTAATAATATGGCAATGACTGTAATAACAGATGTAACTGAAATCTATCCTACGTTTGTGGGATTATTTGAGAAACGAGATTAATATGATAAAAATAAAATCAGGACAAGATTGGTCGTTTGATAACATCGATGATATATACGAACAAATCAATGAGGTTGCGACAACAGTATTCAAATTAAATCCATATCAAGTTCAACTAGAAATTATTTCGTCGGAGCAGATGCTAGATGCATATGTTAGTTCAGGGTTGCCAATATATTATCCCCATTGGTCATTTGGAGAACAACTGGTTAAAGAAAGTGATGCATACAACCGGGGGAGGATGGGATTGGCGTATGAAATTGTAATTAACTCAAATCCGTGTATTGCATATCTCATGGAAGAAAATACTATGCTAATGCAAACACTGGTAATTGCGCACGCAGCGTTTGGACACAACCATTTTTTTAAAAATAACTATATGTTTAAACAGTGGACAGATGCCGATGGTATTGTGGACTATCTATCATTTGCAAAAAATTATATATTACAGTGTGAAGAAAAATATGGCGATGCTGTAGTAGAGGAGGTGATAGATGCTGCTCATGCCCTTCAATTATACAGTATCGATAAATATAAGCGACCAGCTCCATTATCAGCTGCACTAGAGAAAACTAAACAGACAGATAGAGATAAATACAATCAACAACAGTTAAATTTAATTTGGAATACTATTCCCTCATCACCATCAGATACAACACAAACTACTGTTGACGATGATAAATTCCCACAATCCCCCCAAGAAAACATATTATATTTTGTAGAAAAAAATGCCCCAAAACTCGAAGAGTGGAAGCGAGAAATAATTCGTATTATTCGTAGAATTTCCCAATATTTTTATCCCCAAAGACAAACACATTTAATGAATGAGGGGTGTGCTACGTATTTTCATTATAAAATTATACACGAATTGTATAATAGGGGAATTATAGACGAGGGTGCAATGTTTGAATTTTATGAAACTCATACAGCTGTAACCAACCAAAGCGAGGTATTTTTAGATAACGGTGAAGAAAATCCACATTATAGTGGGTTTAATGTATATGCTTTAGGATTCGCAATGTTTAACGACATCGAACGAATCGCTAATAATCCAACTGAAGAAGACAGAGAATGGTTTATTAATCAACCGTGGGTTGGTAGCAGTAATTGGTTAGAAACTATTCATTGGGCAATTAATAATTTTAAGGATGAAAGTTTTATAATGCAGTTTTTATCTCCTGCATTAATGCGGGAATTCAAAATGTTTGTTATTCATGATGACGAAAATGATCCCATGTTAGAGGTATCAGCAATACAAAACAAACAAGGATACCAAGAAATTCGAAACAAATTGGCAAAGCAATATAATATAGGATATTCAATACCAGATATACAGGTAGTAGATGTTGACCGGTGGGGAGATCGAAGTTTAACATTGAGACATTATCAAATACAAAACCGTCCAATACATAATGATACTGCTGTAGAAACAATGCGGCATCTTCAATATTTATGGGGATATGACATAAAAATGGAAAGTATATCGGATGATGGGAACAAAACAAATGTAATTCACATCGGTGATCACGAATCGGTAGTAGATGTATTTAATGATGATGACTAGATATATCATAATATGAACAATACTACCCCCATTTTAGGGTGGGGAGTTTATATTCCTCCTCCTATTTTTTAATGTTGATAAATACTATAGTAATACAGATATTGTGTTATGTGTTCTCCACCTTAAACAACCGGAGGGATGTTGTATGGCAAGAAGGAAAAGCCGAAACGGAAAGAACCAAGAGATTGAATTTCTCACAAAGGCGATTCAATTAAACAGTACTGCTGTTTTAGAAGGACCAAAACGAAAACACTGGAGCCCAAAAGATATTAAAAAAATAACACCACTTACCCCCACCCAAGAAGAAACCTTTCATTCTTGGTATAACAATCAAAATCTCTGCTTATATGGATCAGCAGGAACCGGAAAAACATTCTTAGCAATGTACTTAGCATTGGAAGAAATTCTAGCAAAGCATCAAAATCGAATTATTATAATCAGATCAGCAGTTCCAACTAGAGAAATGGGATTTTTACCAGGCACATTGGAAGAAAAAATGGCCCAATTTGAATTACCATACTATAATATATTTCATGAATTACTTGGAAAATCATCATCTTATCAGGATATGAAAGATGCTGGATTGGTAGAATTTATGTCTACCTCATATATTAGAGGATTAACATGGGACAATGCTATTGTAATACTCGAAGAAGTAGAAAATATGACATTTCACGAAATAGATTCCGTTATTACTAGAACTGGTGAAAATACTAGAGTTATTTTTGCTGGAGATATCAAACAATCTGATTTAGTTGGAACCAAACGACAGGGAGAATCGGGCATGCAGGAGGCACTCAAAATACTATGCAATATGGATGAATTTGATTGTGTAGCATTTACCACATACGATATTGTGCGTGGACCTTTAGTAAAAGCTTGGATTGAAGCATCTGAACATGCAGCATAATTTATAATTTTTTATTGTAGTCTCATAAATATTAGGGTAACAGAAATGAAGGATTAAATAATTGTCACCCATATATTCACTTTTAGAATTAGCGATAACAGTATGCTTCTGTGTTATAGCCGCAATCAATTTTAGCCCAGCACACAACGGGAAGTATTCTGTTATATTAGTTGTTGGTGCATTGGGAGCAGCTGTAGCTAATGCGGTATATATAACAACGTTGTTATTATATCACACTTCTAATATAATACCTGAATTGGGTAATACATCTCAATTAGTATTATTATGTACAATATTATTAGTGGGGATATGTTCAAAACGAATACAATGTTCATATACTATAATTGTAGGCACGTTAGTATTTCCCATAATAATTGGCGGGGGGGTTGAAATATTACGAATACTACACGAAGTAACTATAATATTCCCAACATTTACTGTGTTTGGTATTAATATATACCATCCTTACTATTTATATTTAACAATTGGGTGGATACTCGGAGGAATAATTAGTTTTAAACGGTGGAAATATATATTTCCACCACATTCCGGCTTAATGTTCTTTATATATGTAATTACTGCTAATATATTGGTGGCAGTACTATCTCCCAGTACAATTGAATTGTATAGTGCTGTGGCACTAGCATTAGAATTAGCTGGATTATACACCATAATTATTATGTATTTGATTAATAACTATCAATTTAAAAACGCATATTATAATACAATATCCGATAGACGAAAAACAGTTAGAACCACAAAACACATACCACCAGATATAGGGATATTACCATGGCATCAATAGAAGAATTAAATGAGTTCGATACAAGTATCCGAACTGAGCGGTGGGTAATAGATAAAAAAATTCCAATTGCTCTCATTTTTGTTGTAGCACTCCAAACCCTGGGATTTACTTGGGGAGCGGCCACACTGAGCAATGAGGTAAAAAATAACGAAAATTCAATCGAAAAATTAGAAATAGACAGTAGAATGATATCTAATAAACTGGAAGATCGGAGCCAAATATTTCAAACTATAGAAGTAAGTAATCGTAATTTTGATGTCATGAGAGAGGATCTATCGCAAGTCAAAAGCCGTCTGTTAGTTATTGAACGTAAAGAACCACTTACCAAATAACTATATTATTCCCCTTGTATTCTGTTGTGTAACGATATATAATATATCTACACTATTACAATAAAGGCACACACATGAGATATTATGGATTTGGTAATATGTATCTGAGCAGCATCCAGCAAGGGATACAAAATGCACATGTTATCCACGAATTATATAATAAGTATACCTTACGAGACGACTTAACCACGTGGTCCAAAAATCACAAAACCATGATATTGTTAAATGGTGGGTATACTAGTAACCTTCAACAATTAATTCAGATGTTTTCGAATCCAACCAATCCGTTTGCATGGGCTCAGTTTAATGAAAGCGAAGAAGCAATGGGAGGGTTATTGACTTGCGTTGGTATTATTTTACCCGAACGGATTTATAAGACTGCAGAATACCTTCGCCATATTCCTCAGTATATTAAAAAAACTACAATATCTTCTTTTCTACAGACAGGACAAATAGAAATAGATGACTTTCCAGATAACCAACTAATAAAATTAAGTGAATGGGAATTTTCTATTATACAAGAGATAAACAAATACGGATTGGCAAAATGAGAATTTGGACCTGGATAAAAAAATATAATATTTGGTATGATAATATCAAAGAGCCATTACGAATATGGACAGCTATTGGTATTATTTCACCCGGTATAATATTAGCTAATTCCACTAATATTACTCCTTTTATGCTTGGGGTGACTTGGCTAATGATATTGACTATTTGTCGCCTCACTTATCTACACACAATAACAAATAAGGAACAATAAATGGATACTTCTAATTTGGGAAATAGGATGAAAGGATACGAACAAGTATTCAGACAATATTTAGTTAATCGGACACCGGTTATTGTTCGATTAGATGGTAAATCTTTTCATACGTGGACAAAAAAATTAAAGGGCAGAAAAAAAGAACAAGATCCATATAATAGCGATATGCATGATATGATGTTATTTACCACCAAATACATTATGCATCATATGCAAAATGTTGAAATTGCATATACTCAATCCGACGAGATCTCCATCTTAATGAATGATTGGAGAACGTTGCGTACTGATAGGTGGTATGGAAATAATATCCAAAAGATAGTATCCGTTACAGCTGCAGCCGCATCAGCTGGATTTAATTTTATTGCAAAAAATCGAGGGTATATTAATATTGTGCACGATTTAGCGTTATTTGATTCTAGGGTGTTCAATCTTCCAAAAGAGGAAGTTAATAATTATTTCGTGTGGCGACAGTTAGATGCCACACGAAATAGTATTAACATGTTAGGACAATTCTATTTCTCTCATAAGGAATTGCAAAATAAAAATACTAACCAGATTCAGGATATGTTAATGTTGACTATCAAGAATGACCAACCACTAGCTGTTAATTGGAATGATTTAGACGCATGGAAGAAACGAGGAACTACCATTACTCGGGGCGATACATCGATACCATCATTGACAAACTGGGTAACAGATGACAATATTCCAATTTTCACCCAAAATAAACAATATATCGAACAACACCTAGAAGCCAAATAATATACTAATGAGGAATAATAAGATAATATGAAACCTACGACATACGTATTTAATGATACTGAGGTAAAGACGACAGGTAGACAAGCAATAAAGCCAATAAAACCTAGATCCAGTACACGTAATAATAATGGTAATACTCCAACCGCCCTCATGTTGCATGAAATAACTCCGGTTAATATGTCAATTGGTACTTGGACAAAATGGGTAGTGTTAAAAGAATTATTTAAAATATCAACTTGATAAGTAAACCAACATGAAAAAAAAACAAATAACCATTGATCCATATGGTACTATAGAGCTTATTACCTATGGTGTCAATAGTGACACCCTAACAACCGATGTAATTACATTTACCACCGAGACATTGCAAAATTTTGCATTTGAGACATTGGACGATGAAGAAAATCGAGAGTTCATTGTTGAATATTTAGAACGATTTTACCATATATTACGTGATTCAGATTACATTGAACAGTTTGATGTTATTTTAGACAAACGAAATAATAATATAAAAAATTTACGCAGTGGAATGTTTGTGCTGGAAACAAAATTCAAACAAAAAAATTGTTTGAATTTTACACGTATTATATTAACACGTGCTGGGAAGTTTCCGTATGATAAGAAGTGAAATGGGTCCACTATCTATAATAGTGGCGGTTGACTCCCAGGGTGGATTTAGCAAAAACGGGAAAATTCCGTGGAATTTTCCCGTAGATATAAAATATTTCATGAATACCACAAAGAATGGTGTATGTATCATGGGTAGACAAACGTATGAGGATATTCTTAAAATAGGTAAATTGCGTAGAAAAACAAAAAACACTAAAGGTGATATTGATTCATTGCTACCTGGCAGAGAATGTTACGTTGTAACTAGCAAACCTAATTATGTTGCCGAAGGAGCTACTTCAGTAACTAGTATTATATCGGCAGTACAATCAATATCAAAAAATGATACACGAGAGATATTCATTTTGGGGGGACGACGGATGTTTATAGAAGCGTTAGCATTTACTACCAAAATATATATGTCTATTATAAAAGGACCATCATATAATTGTGATAAATTTTTTCCTATACGTGCACTAACTAAGTTCAACATACTCAGTGGCAATAAAACAGATACGGTATTGTATGTGACATATGCAAAATAACACAAGTATTATAAAGTAATCATAAAAATAAAATGGCTGAAGTAAAATATCATACAAACCAACTGACCGATTGCGAGAATCATAAAAATGAAAATCAACAACATACAGAATAAATCTAAAGGTACCTTTGCTGGTGTTAAGTTCAACGAAGATACCATAACATCGATTAGATCATTTGCAGAAGAGCATAAAATTCCAAATATTCTTCCATCTCATAAAATACATACTACCTTATTATATAGTAGAAAATATTTACCAAACTATGTACCAGAAGGAATATTAAAATCTCCCATGGTTGGTACCTTTAAGGCATTTAAGTTATTTGACACTGAATATGTAGGAGAATATGCAAATACAAGCTGTCTTGTACTACAATTCAATTGTGCAGCTCTAATAACACGACATAACCACCTAATGGCCAAATATAATGCAACGTTTGATCGGCCTACATATGAACCATTTGTTACATTATCATACAATGCTGCTAATTTTGATATTTCATCTCTGCCTAAGTTTGAATCACCGCTAATAATAGTAGATGAGTATAAAACTGCACTACAATTAACTTGGACTCTATGTAAAGATCATAGTTGATTTTTATTTTTTTCGTAGTATAGTATAAATATATAGATACATTAATTAATAGTAATATGTTGATTAGTATTACTTAACTTTATTATCGTATGATGAAAGTCGTATATGAAGGCAAGACGTGGGTTCGATTCCCACCTACTCCACCATAAGTACATTTAGACGGTATTTAGAGGGCAGATTCACAATCCCCCAAAATATTCGAGACGCCCTTTTATGACTAGTGTACTTATGATGGGGTTGACCAGGTTTCGATTGCCAACGGAAGGAATTTTTTGACGATACGGGGAAGCAACGCCACGTAAAAATAGAAGAAACTAAAATAATTGCAGCTAATGACGCAATCTATGGTGAGCCAATGGCTCTCGCTGCCTAAGAAACAGCAACCGTCGAGGTCTAACTGAGCCTTGTAACCAAATCAGCTGGAAAGAGACATCTACGGGTGTCTCTTTCCATTTATTATTAAGTGCCATGTTATTAAGTGCCACAGCGTAATGGGTGGCAATTCCTCGTGGATATATGCCCATAAATAAATTCGATCAAACACGGAATTTATTTTATGAATAATATCAAGCATACTAACGATGATAATAACGACAAACAGTATACGTATTTTGAACAGATAGTATCCCACAAGGTACACCATTATTATCTAAGTAGGGCTATTACTGCTCCTACTGAATATACCGAAATGATACACCACATTATTACGAGTGGGCCTTCAGATACCATACACATTCACCTGAATACACCAGGTGGTCGATTAGACACGGGTATACAGATTATAAACGCAATGCAAGCATCCGAAGCTCATATCATTTGTAGCATTGAAGCAACTGCACATTCACTTGGAACTATAATATTTTTAGCTGCTGATGAATTTATTGTTCATGATAATTGTATTATGATGATACACAATTATAGGGGTGGAATGTACGGGAAGGGGAACGAACAAATCGCTGAACTTGAAGCTACAACTAAACATTTTAATGCTCTAGCCAACCATATTTATGTACCGTTTTTAACCAAATTAGAACTAGACAAGGTATTAGATGGAGGAGATATTTGGTTGCAAACAGAAGATATAAGAGAAAGACTAATAAATATGGTTAAAATTATGGAACGGGAATCGGCTAAAAAAGATAACCAGTTACAAGGTCAAACAAAAAAGAAAGCTATTCCCAAAAAGAAACGAACAACAAAAAAGAAATCATAATATTCTGTTGAGTAATTGGTAATATTCTAGTATTATAACAATAATTATATTTTTTGGAGAACTATGATATGAATCATAGTGACACACTCGAGCAGATAATAAAAAGCCACATACACCTAAATCCCCCTTCTTCTACAGGATGGTGGACGTGTGTACACAGTGGATGTGGTGATCGTGGACATAAGGGACCAAGAGCTGCATTTATGTTTACAGATGATTCGGTAATATTCCACTGTTTTAACTGTGGAATTAAAACTAAATATGTTCCTTCTAATTCTCGTGGTATGTCCCCCACGATGCAAACCGTATTACAAGATTTTGGTATATTACAAACAGAGTGGCAGGGAATATTATTAAAAAATTTATCAAATTCTAGTACCCCACAAAATAAAGATGCCCACATTCAACAAAATATTGAACCAAATACTATTATTTTGCCTGACTATTTTTATTTGTTATCAGACGCCAATAATAATGATAAGTGGGCTAAGATAGCAAACACATATTTACAAGATAGAGGTATTGACTCCACACTATATCCATTTATGCTATCACCTCCATCCAAAATTAAAAGGATTCATAAGTGGCATGAACGAATAATTATTCCTATATATAAAGATGATAATTTAATATTCTATCAAGGGAGAGACTTGACAAACACAAAAGCCCGAAAGTATATGAGTTCTTCTACCCCAAAAAATAAAGTATTGGGGGGATTTGAACGATTATTCATACATCCTAGTGACCCATTATATGTTGTGGAGGGATGGTTTGATGCTGAATCTATAAACGGGGTGGCTATAATTGGCAACGAATTGTCCCTACCGCAAATCGAATGGTTGGATCGTTCTCCGAGACAGAAAGTATATATCCCCGATAAAACTGGAGATGGACAACGAGCAGCATTAGTAGCATTATCCCGTGGATGGAATATAAGTACTCCAGATATTGGTAACTGTAAAGATATGAATGATGCAGTAAATAAATACGGAAAGCTGTATACTATGAATACTTTAGCAACAAATACTACCAACGGATTTTTGGCCAACACTAATCTCCGAATATATTGTGAACAAAATCACAAATAGCATTTTAGGTATAGGATTATCATCCATGAATAATAAAAAATACACTGATAAAGATATTATATCGTTAAGTGAAAGAGATCACGTTAGACTGAGGCTTCCTATATATGCAGGGAGTACATCTATAACTGAATATGATATTCCTTTTTTTATCAATAACACCTTAAATATTAAACCAACATCTTTTATTCCAGCAGTATATAAATGTGTTAATGAAATTCTAGACAATAGTATTGATGAATTTGCCCAAATAACTCAAAAAAATAAAACACTATCGATAATTGCCGATTCGGTTTTCGGATCATACACTATCTCTGATAATGGGCGTGGGGTTCCCATTGGAAAATCTGACAAAGGAATACATACCCCAGAATTGGTGTTTGGCCACCTGCGTTCTGGACGCAATTTCACCAACAATAAAGATGTTGGGGTCATTGGTATGAATGGAATAGGAAGCAGCATGACTAATTACTGTAGTTCGGAATTTAATGTCGATATTTGCCGAGATGGAAAGAGATATAAGCAATCATTTAATGATGGGGCCTTAAACATTAGTACTCCATCCATTCGAAAATCTACTGACACTAAAACTGGCACATCTGTATCTTTTGTATTAGATAGTGGTGTATTTGATGATACTACACTACCAGAAAATCTTATACATAACAGAGCCATAGAAATTGCATTAACTAATCCTGGAATAACAGTAGAGTATAATACTAACAAATATAAATTTCGTAATGGGTTAGAAGATATGGTTAAATCCATATCTTCTAATAATTATTTTAAATTTGGTGAATCCGGAATGGATTTTTTTATAATGCCACAACTAGGTGATAGCGTAGATGAAAAAATATTTACATGGGTCAATAGTTCATTGTTATTTGATGGGGGGTTATGCAACGCTCAATTTATAAATGCTCTAGTTGCTAAAATAATAGATCATCTGACACCTGCTGCAAAAAAACTAAAATGTGAAGTTACTAAAAATGATATAAAACCCAATTTGTTGGTATTTGGTAATTTAAAAATTAATAACCCCGAATATGATGCTCAATCGAAAACTAGATTAACCGGGCCGAATCTCCGAAAAGAAATGCATGATTTAATTAACGTCAACTGGAATCTGTTTGTGAAAAAAAATAAGGAGTGGTTGCGCCAAATATTAGATAGATCAATGATCAGGCATCATGGAGTAGCTGATAAACAGGCCGTGAAGGATTTAAAAAAATCATTTCATAAAAAGGTACATGGGTTAGTAGATGCCACCAGTAAAACACGAAGTGATTGTGGACTTCTGGTAACAGAAGGAGATAGTGCGGCATCGATGATAACAGATGCCCGCAATCCAAAGACAACAGCTTCCTTACCTTTACGAGGTAAAATAAACAATGTATTTGGTTGTACTATCGCCCAACTATTGAAAATGGTTAAAATTACTGGATTATTGGCAGCAATTGGGTTAATACCTGGAAGACGAGCACTCCGCAGTGAATTACGATATGGAAAAATTATTATTGCCACAGATGCAGACGTGGATGGTGGAGATATTTTTACGTTACTAATTAATATGTTTTTTCAATATTGGCCCGAACTGTTTGATCCAAATTATGATCCTATTATATATAGATTAGTGGCTCCAAATGTTGCACTAACGAAAAAAAATAAAAAACGCATCCACTTCCCAACAAGGACAGAGTACGAAGCTGTAAAACATAAATATTCATCCTGGAATGTCGATTATTATAAAGGATTGGGAAGCATGGAACGCGAAGATTGGGAAATGATATTATCTGGAACCACAAACACTCTCATTCCTGTTGTAAATGATGGAAATATGAATGATACTCTACGATTGTTGTTTAGTAAAGATTCTGATGCTAGGAAACAATGGTTACAAACATGAAAACCTATAAGTAAAAAACAATATGAGTAACATAGAATTATTAAAAACACAATACCTAGCTGATTTAGGCAAACCTGAATTTCGTGGAGATCATTACCATCCACGAGTTCGGCACGTTGGTAATTGGGAACGGTTACAATCTCAACTCAATCTGAACGCAACTCATCAGAGTTATATTGATCCCGATACATTACACGAAACCAGAAATGTGTGGATATGGAGCGATTTACATTTCTTACATAAAAATATCATTTCTTTCAGCGAGCGCCCATACTCAACCATTGCAGAAATGACTGAACAGTTAGTTGCTAACCATAATGAGTGCGTTAAGCCTGACGATGTTAGTATTTGGGTTGGTGATGTTGGGTTTGGAAATGACACCGCCATTAATAATATAATATCCGCCTGTAATGGATATAAAATTTTAATTGTTGGGAATCATGATTTTAATAAGCGGCGAGTACGTAAATTACGGTTTGATGAAATCCATTTGTTGTATGTTTTGCCAACTCCTGATATTGATTTGGTATTAACTCATTACCCATTTGATCCTATTAAAAGCCCAATGTTTAATATTCATGGACACTTACATGCATTCCCAAGATTAAACACTGGGCACCGATTACAATTCAATGTCAACTGTGAAGGACATGAATATAAACCATGGAATCTTAATTCCCTGATAGATACTGTTAAATTACAACTACAGTGTAAATTATGAATAGTTCAGAATATTTAAATGCCCAACGAAGGGAATATTCATTATATGTATTACAATCACGAGCTATTCCTCATATAGCAGATGGGCTCAAGACTGGTGCTCGTAGGTTAATATGGACAGCCCGAGATGGGTTAAAATCCAAATGTGCCACACTAGCTGGAGCAGCAATGGCTATCCATCCACATGCATCAATGGATGATACTATAGGAACAATTGCTGCTACATACGGCAACAACATTCCTCTCATAAAAGGGAAAGGAGCATTTGGTACATTATTAAAACCAACAGCATACGGTGCATCCCGGTATACATCTGTATCATTATCACAATTTACAAAAGATGTTATATTTAAAGACATTGACATCGTTCCGATGATTGATAATTATGATGGGACACTAAAAGAACCTCAGCATTTTTTACCACTAGTTCCTGTTGTTTTGTTAAATTACCAAGAAGGGATTGCTGTTGGATTTGCCTGTAAAATATTACCCCGTAATTTAAATGATATAATTAAAGATCAGATACGATATTTGTCTGGTAATCAACATTTAATCAACTCCCCACTTCCACAATTTACTCCTACTAATCAACAAGCCACCAGGGTTGAAGGAAATGGTAGTACCAGTAAGTGGTTTTTTGAAGGAACTTTTACAAAAATTAACGCCACTACAATAAAAATTACTAACCTACCCCAAGGCATAATCCATGAAAAATTTATAGAGAAATTGATAAATTTAGAATATTCAAAAGATAGTATTATACAAGAAGTGGAAGATAACTCCAGTGACACATACGATATTGATGTTCGATTTAAAAAGGGTACGCTACGAAAAATGACAGACGATGACATTGTCACCTTTTTAAACCTAAAGTCTACAATCACCGAGAATCTTAATGTTATTGGTGTTGACGGAAAGAGCGTAACCCCATCATCATACAACGAAATAATTGAAACGTTTACAAAATGGCGATTATCATTTTATGTTAAGCGGTATACTCGATTAGTACGATTGTTGGAAAATGATATCCAAAAATACAAAGATGTTGTATTAGCAATTTACAAAAAAATAAACACTATAGCATCTAAAACTTCATCACGAAAAGAACTTAAATTGCTACTTAAATCTATTGGTATTGTTAATATAGACTACATTGCAGATCTTTCCATATATAGATTTACACAAGAAGAAAAAGAAAAGACGGAATTAAAAATTAAAAATACTAATGTTATACTTAATCAATATAAAACATTGATACTATCAAAAGATGAACGTGTTAAACAATACATTAGTGAATTACAACTAATATCTTCGAAATTTAAAAAAGGAAATTATACATAGAGAATTATTATGAGTAGATACCATCCCCCAATCACAAATGAAATATCCCACCTGATTTCAGATGCACAAAACATGACACCAATTGATTTACTTAGTACTTATAATTCCGAAGTATTAGAGTGTGGTCAAATACGAGATATTACAACAAATATTACGTATCCCAATATTAAAGAATGGGCCAATGCTGCTATCGATGAAAACGAAGAAGAAAACGTTGAAGATGTTGGTATTTTTGATATTAGTTGGGACGAATAGTAATACTGTACTAATTCACTATAATATTTGTTGTTTATTTGTTGAGTATAATATATAATAGTTAATATTCGACAACTAATAATATAAAGGCATACGATGAAGATGACAGATCTAACAACATGCGGCAATAAAACCAATATTCGGTGGTTTGTAGATATGGATGGTGTCATAGCCGATTTTGTATCTGGTATTACAAAACTCATTAATAAACCATACGACGAACAAAAATATAAATCTGATCCCAAATATCGTAAGGAAATGTGGCGGGCAGTGTCAAATCACAGCAAGCAAGGCGGTACCCTCTGGTTAGATTTACCAATGATGTCTGATGCAAAAATATTATTAGATTATATAAAAAAATATAACCCCGGAATATTATCGGCAACAGGCCACCCCGAATACGGGGCAGCTTCACAAAAAAACAAATGGATTAAAAAATATATAGGCAGTAACATTAAGGTTACACTGGTACGCACATCAAACGAAAAAGCTAACCACGCTCATCCAGGTGATATATTAATTGATGATCAATCAAAATCAATCGACCCGTGGATAGCAGCTGGTGGTGTTGGAATTCTACATAAAACAGCGGCAGATACTATTGCACAACTTAAAAAATTAGGATATTAATGTACGCCAATTTACTTTTGCCCACCATTACATAATTACATAATTAATCACCATATAGGAATTAAATACCATGTTTACTGCGTACGTATTAACCAACGAAACAAAAGAAGTACTTTTAAAACGATTCCCCCCCAAATTTGACCGAACGGTTGCTCACCACATTACTGTTCAATTTGGAGTAACCGAAGATACCATATTACCTGATCCAGCATCAATAAAGGTTGTAGGGTATGTGGAAGAAAAAGATGGAATAGAGGCATTGGTAGTGTCTATAAACGATTCTGTTCGTCGTCCGGATGCCAAATATTATCACATTACGTGGTCTCTAGATCCAGACAAATATAAACCAAAAGATTCTAACAATATAATACGTGGCGATTATACATTAATATTACCCATAACAATCGAAGCAACCCCGGAATTAGTATACTAAATATATAGAAGCTAACCAACATAATAGCCGCACATTATAAAACACAACTCCAACGCTAAAATAAAGGATAGGTATTTCTTAAAAATGTGGCAATTAATAGGATCAAGGATATACGATGAATAATACAATTACTACAAATGACAGATTTGATCGATTAACTAATTTAGATATTAGGACACATTACGCAGATATTATCATATATGCGAATATGTCAGATTTTCTTGGAGCGTTTGCATATTGGGTAACGGCGCAAAATCCAAATAATCAGTTGCTGGATATATTACCATCCTTAACAGCATTTGAACGATATATTAGTGGGGCATTTGACCATATAACCCTTCCGGAAAAATTTGATACAGTAAGATTAAGAAAATATATCAACGAAACGTCTTTTGAGCGTATTCCAGAAATTGATGATTTAAATAACTTAACTCCTGATTTTATCGATCTTGGAGCACTAGCTAGAAACGTATACTATATGATATTACGAGAATATATTACTCAAAATTTAGAATCAATAAAAGTACCATATATATATACTTGGGGTGGATAATTGTTCACTCGACTAATTCTCTACCCAATAATGAGGTAAGATACCTCTTATCGGATAACGTTAACTGATTTCCTGCAGCTATCAACAATTCTAGTGGAGTCATACATCTAGCTCCATTCATTGGGGCATCAAATTTAAACAATAATTGAGCACACCAACACAATGATCCTGGATTACACATCAACTCTGGTTTTTTTTGTTGTGACTGTAATTCGTGTAAAATATCCATTCTATTGGGCATGTCTTAAACTCCTCTAACTATTATATGTAGTATACAGCATCTACTCGACTGCTTCAAGGAATTAGTTGCCAATCAATTAATATTGTGTTATACTAAAGTTATAATCTACTACAAATCGTAAAATAATGAAACGACCAAAAAAAGTTAAAATCAAATATTCCGATAGAGTCATACAAATTGCAGACTATATTTGTCCCCATTGCCACACTGCGGTAGTTGGTGGATCGTATAAAAATGTAACAAGATTCTTATGCACATATTGCAAAAACGAACTTATCATAGAAGATTAATCACACACAATAAGTTAATTGGAGAAACAAATGTTTATTGCAGGACAAGATCATTATCCTTGTGTTATATACATGCGTGAACAAGGGAAACCTATTGGGGGTTGTTAGTCAAAGCATAAGACAAGAACGATTGCATTGGTTTAAAAATACGAATACCCATAACGATGATATTTGTAAGAAGAATTGTCTTGATGTGTGTGTCGATTTCAACATTAAAGCACAAGCTGCATTAGTAGCTAAAAATGTACACCAACATATAATAATTTACGGAGAGTAATATGATAAAATATTATTGTGATAGTTGTAAACAAGAAAGTACTGGGAATAATATTAACAGATTTGCAGTACCTTGTCACTTATATAGTTTTAAACACAAAGCTGGTTATGCGGATAAGGACGGAAATGTTGTTAGTGGTAGAATGGATAATATAGACTTATGCAACAAGTGTTATAATATTGCATATTCTGCTGCACTGAAGGCTATAGGGGTTTAACATACCAATAAATGACAGTGTAGAGTAAAAGACTTAAAATATTACGTATCATTTTACATTATGGTAATATTATATTATTTGGTATTACCGGAGATAACTAACGAAAATTAGAAGCCGATATTGGAGTCTATTTAGTGTGCTGTCTTACCCCAAAAATAAGTTAATAATATCCCTGAAATTTAGATATACCCATACTATATTATATACAACCGGAGAATGAATTGTGGAGTGCATTAAAAATAATTTTGGTAGACAGCGACCATGTAAATGTGAGCAGTGTAAAAATACAGAACTAATGGAATTAAAAGTTACTGAATTATTAGACGCAATGCTCAAACTAGAACAAAATTGGGATAGTTATGGTGCTGCTCCAATAAATAAAAAAGCTATCGAAATTGCAAAACAATTAGCACCACATTTATCTGGATTTCGAGTTGTTCCAACTGCTTCTGGTGGAATACAATTCGGCCGTAGTATGGATGATGTCGAAATTGAGATAAGTGCATAATAGTTGACTTTTATGCGGTTAAACGTGATAATGTGCAATATATCACACTAGGAAACAATATGAATATTTATACTTTTATGTCTACCAGTCCATTTCTTACGTTTTTTATAATTTATCTGATTGTCAGCCTGATTCGTATAATTTTAATATATTGTATAGCCAAACCATTACGAGCACTGAACATTAGAAAACATGGATGGCCACCAAAACATTGTGATTCCGATGGGGATCCAATAAAAAAACCATAAAATAACTTTCAAGTTAACCAAGGAATAAATAATGAAAACAATATTTTCAATATCGTTAATATTCTCGCTAGTTTATATAGTTACGTGGGGTGCAAATTTAGTTAAATTTGCAGATTGTGATTTTAATTCTCCCTATCGGTGCGAGTTAATACATGGAGTTGGTGTAGTCGTCCCTGCTGCATCACTGGTTACTGTATGGTTTAAAGATGATTCAGTCAAGTAACCTAATAAATAATACAATATCATAATGTTATATAAAAGTTATACAATTTGGAAATTACGGATAGCATTTAATAAATTTCCACGATCAGCAAAAAAAGTTTCAGTTGTTTATCATTCTGGATTAAGATATTGGGATGCATTTGAAGATAGAAATTATTCAATTGTGTTAGGAGTATTTAGAGTAATTTTATCTATTGATAATAACTTCGGAGAGTCGGAATCCTAAATGAAAAACATCGTCATATGTCTTAATTGGTTTAACCTCTGGCGCAAAAAACGAAATGCAAAACGGTTATATCGTAAATTATGGAAAGCAAACTATATTATTTTACATCAACAATTTGGATATCATAAAAAAGAAAATAAAGAATTTAAAAAAGATTTGAGTAAATGTAGCGATGCAATCGAAAGTTGTATCTATTCTATTGTAAACCGGTACGACATTTAAATACAAGGCGATATTATGAATTTTAACTTAACAATTTTCCCGGCGGTGGAAGCTGGAAATCCAAATATACGTTTTATGTTTGAGACAGCTAAACAGATGATGGCAGCAAAGGATACTGTTGCGGATTTACTTTTATTTTTGCAAGATAAGACAAAATTAATGGATGATTATTCCAACATGATAATTATGGAAGAAAAAATTGATGGTGAATGGATAGAATATGACGATAATACAGAATACATCTAATGTTTGTTCGTTGGAGGATAGCACTATGACAGAAAATAACACGAAAACAGGTAAAGAGTATAATTATTTGGATGAAGCTCTGCAGCTTGCTGCACAGTGTTGGTGCGACAAGGAAACTGAAATGTTAACAATGGATCCGGTTCTTTGTTCTGCGGTTGCAAAACGGATTGCGGGGTGGATGGAAACAGCAGCACAAAATCAAAGGAACGCTAATTATTATCGTCATCTTTTGGTTCAGTGTGGGCAGTCAATTGGCGTGCGATCTTATACGTGCGATGATGGAACACTAAGTAACGAAGTGTTGTGTACCAAAATTCCAGAAATTATTGCAAATGATTATATTCACAGTGATATTGATACACTTTAATAATTATGATAACAGGAGAGACTTTAAAATGACCAATCCCCAACCACCAATGATACGAGATATTCGACACGAACGAATGGTTATAATTTTTAACGTTTGGTTAAACCGATATTTGGCCAATCCAAGTGAGTTTGATACATACACAAATTCCAACGGAAACACATATAGTGATTATGGTGAACAGTGTGTTTGCTATTTTGATAAAATTGCAGATGAGTTAGATCATGATGGGTTATTACCAACACCACAACGATTTTAAGAACCATAATAAGTTATATTGAGGAGAAGTGAAATGGATAATGCTACATATTGGTTAACTATTTTTAAATATATTGCCATTTGTTTTTGTGTGGTTGTAGTATCCGTCATCGGAAGTTGTCAGGCATCTAAATACCAAATTCGTAAGGCAATAGAAGCTGGGGTATCACCAATGAACGCTGCATGTGCATTTGATCACGGTAATATCGATTCCGATACGTTATGCGCAATTACATTATTAAAAAATCATAAGTAAATAAGTGGAATTGGAATCTTTTCTTAACGAATTGTTAGATTATATATATGGCAGAAATTTATAAATTGGCGCTACCAATAGGATCCAAATTCAATAACAGAACATGAGTTGGAAATTGTACGGTGGTCGTTGAACGAATTGGAAAAAAATACCAATCAACCAACGAATGATTGTACCGGATGATTATGATGACGAAAATCCCCAAGATTGTCCTCCAGCGAAAGGGATAGAAGTTGTTAGATTATAACAGGACAGTAATATAATGAAATTGAAAGCAAAAATATATAAAGTGGATGTACCAAACAGCAACAATATTATATATACTGCATCTGAGTTAGCGTCAGCAGTAAATGAATATAACAAAAAACCTAGGATTGTACCATTTAGTAATTATAATGTAGATGCCAAAAACGTCCCAGTTGGAAATAATATTGGAAAGGCGCGCTTAGAATTTGATGGTGAATATGTAACAGCTTATGTGGACGTATTTGAATCAAAACTAGATTTCTTACATACGAAATTAGTAATATTGGAGAATAATAATGTAAAAATTATGCCAATTTCTACTGCTGCACAAAAAAATAATAGTATACAAAATATGAATATTTATTGCATAATACTTACTGTCGATATATTAGATTTTGGAAAAATTGAAAGTGGTATGTTTACAGCAGAAATCATACAATAGTACATTATTATCGCAACCACACTTATTATTCTCCTTCCCCCGAATTCAGTAATGTAATATGCATGGTGGTATCAAAAATTATTGAAAATAAAAACATTGGCCACACATTACATTCCTGTAGACAGACAATAACAACACTAGCCTCACTCATATTAAGTATTAAGTATTAAATATTAAGTATTAAATATTAAATATTAAATATTAAGTATAATGCTATACACGTTTCTGCATCCACTATGGATATAATTTGCAACGCAAATACATTTATCAATGAACATAAAGTATAATATATCATATTGTTGTATTTAGTGATAATATCGCGTATTGTTGTAATATCCTGGAGTAGCTCAAAAAGTAGAGTACCGTTATTGAACGGAGATTGTGAACAAAGACAGATATTTATATTGATGAACTGATCACTCATTTTACATTATAGAGTTTTTGTGTGGTGCGATTCCCACCTCTGGGACCAAATTTAAGCGACGCGCAATTATCAATAACAGGAAAGTACAATGAAACACAGAATACAGAATATGAATACTGGAATAATTGGGTGTGATGTTCTTATACAAGAACTAACCCCAAAATTATTAAAATTAACAGAACTAGAAAAATCATTACATATACAATATACCAGATGGTTGAAAAAAATATCTAACCAAATTTTTGTAGAATTTGATGCGATGACCATGGACGAAATATTCGCCCACTTAAAGAAACATCGGAACGGATATTGGGAGAAAAATGAAATGGTTAAAACCCAAGAATATAATAAATATTGCAATAATTGGTTTAGAAATTGGCCAATTATTAATATCTTTATTAAACGTCCCGTTATTGAGTATGAGGTTCCACGCGACGTTATGGTTACACTAGTTCAAAAAGAACACCAGAGTGCGGATAAATTACGCGAAAAATTAAAGACACAAAAGTACAATAAAATTTATCCAGTATTATTTGCCACTATTTTCGATCCTGTTATACGACATATGTTTATAGAATTGTGCAAAAAATACAAAGATGCCGATATATTAACTATGGCACAACAACATGTCAGAGAATTATCTTCATTCATAAAAACTATATCGAGTGTTAAATATGATACCATAACCATTTCTCCGACCACAATGAAAATGATTTGTGTGGTCAATAATTTCATCAATAAATATTCTCAGGTTGACAAATAGGTTATAATATTATATAATTAACATTTAATTGGTGGAGAAATTACCGTGTGATCAAAATGACAATCAAATATGGTTTGTGATGGAAAAATAACAATTCCTACGGTATTTTCCGTATTATCAATAATTACCCCCTCCTAGCAGGTATAATTATGTAAAAATTTATTCAACCTAAAGAATTTTTAAAATTTAATAATATTCATCTTACCAACGACACACAACAGAAATAAATAATCGTCGGGTGCGATTATTATATACTGGAATATTAGAAATTGGTGATAATGATTTTGATCGTTGGGCGAATTCTGGTGAATTCGCATTTGAGTTATCCCAACCAAAAGGACAACGTCAATTTTTGAAATGGTATAATGAATGTAAATGAGAGAATATTATTATGAATTTTGATTATAATAAAACAACAAATAGGTATTACTCTGAAAATGGGCATATTATCTGTCGAGAAGATGAAAAACTCCAAGCGGTAACGATATATCAGGTAGGTGAGTTCTTCGTGATCCGAATGGTAAGTTTGTTGATATGGACGCTTATAGATCAGATTTAGCTAAAAGGAACAAGTTAGATTCAACACAAATAAACATGGTGTAAATTTTAAGTTACATCATTAGAAGTAGTCCTGAGGTTTGAACTCAGCTATCCTACCTTATGAAGGTTGGTTGATCACCGCAGATCGACTACCACACATTACAATGAAGGCATTTAGCAACCCACGAAGGATTCGAACCTTCAATGTCCCTAAGACGCCGAGTTTGGAAGCCGGTGCAATACCAGATTATGCGAGTGAGTTATGTTTAAAAAATTAAGAATTGGTTAATGCTGCCAATTGTTTGTTTGCTCGAGATATACTACCGCGAATTTTATTCATGTTTGTCATAACACGACTAGCATGTTTTTTGCGATTTTCGCCAACGGGCAGCTTACTGATAATACTCAATCCCCGTTTAGCAGCTTTAAATTGGAATATAGCAGTGTCCAATGTCTTCATTAGTGCATTCCAAGTATTTAGTTTTTCTGATGAAGATATCACGTATTCAGATTCATCAATCTGGGATAGGTTATCTAATATACCATTTATACTATTACCGCATTCAGTTAAATCATCAATTAGTTTATGAGTTGGAGAAACACATGAAATTAAATCTTTTATTATATTCATAATATTACCATTGTTATTATATAGTATATTTAGTATAAACATTTATTAATTATATAATTATTGTTGTTACTTTGGCGGAGAGCAGAGGACTCGAACCCCAAGCCTGTTAAGACTCCACCTGTTTTCAAGGCAGGGACATCTTCCGGTAGACGTATTACTCTCCATATTTATTTTTTAGAACCCTTAACAGGAATCGAACCTGCACCGAATGGCTTCGAAGGCCAACACACTACCGTTTATGCTACAAGGGCAATATTATATTATTGGAGCGGGAGACGAGAGTCGAACTCGCGACCTCAACTTTGGCAAAGTTGCGCTCTACCACTGAGCTACACCCGCATCATAGTATTTATACTAATATACCATATTGGTACCCCGTGAAAGAATCGAACTTTCGGGTCCTGGGTTAGAAATCCGGGCTCTGGTAAACCACCAGACGGGGTATTGTTTTTGGTGCCCACCCTCGGAATCGAACCGAGAAACAAATCACCAACATTTGAAATTGGCCGCTTTACCAATTTGCGTAGGTGGGCAGTATATTATATAAATACAATCAAAGGAGAAATATATGTTATTATTTGAAATGTTTAATTCTAATCCAGATTTACTAATTAAAAAAATTGATAAATTGATAGATGCCCAAGATACCATAGTACAGAAATCAAATAACATGCATCGCACCAATCAACTGAAAGCATTAACCGTAAATTTTCAAAGATTACAACGAAGGTATAAACTTGGCGATGATGTATATTATCAGTTGCAGCAACTAATAAGTAAAATTCGGCGAATATACCACAAAAATAGTGGAGGAAAAAGAAGGAATTGAACCCTAAGCCCGTTAAGACTCCAATTGGTTAGCAACCATTGTCAGACACCAGTCTAAATCATTTTCCATATATGTACATTATTGTATAAATAAGGACATGTTATTAGAAGATATTATAGATTTAACCAATCGCATATACAAACGCAACGACGATAAAATGAAACGTTACGGGCAAAGTGATAAAATTCCAAGTGATGCAGCGCGTAAGTTGAAAAAGACAGCATTGGGGTTGAAGAATAGAATACGGAAACAAAAAGATCAAATTGCTGCTATTGAAACCTTAAAAAGATAAACATAATATGGAAGATCATCAATATTATGGGTATACCTTATATTTCCACAGCTGTGGATGACGTATTATTTTTGGCAGCCCCACCAAGAATCGAACTTGGAGTTTGATATTCAGAATGTCATATGTTTCCGTTACATCACAGGGCTATTATCATAACTATCTTTTTGTTAGGTATCCGTTGTAGTTGGGTAGAATTAACATATATATAGTATTTAGTGCTCCGAATGGGAGTCGAACCCACTTAGTGTTTTATCACCGTCAGGATGAAAGCCTGATGACCCGCCAATTAGTCGTCCGGAGCAAAATTGGGCGCAAGAGTTGCGGTGGCGACCCTTGTCATTTAAGATAAGATACGCCACCACCATATCCCCTTATCTGTTAAGCTGCTCGTAAGGTGAGAACAGCTCGGGCATTATTGTGCCACTTTGATCGTGTTGCATCTTCCAGTACACTTTTTAATGCTGAGTTGGACATCAAATTCGCAGATTTTCCCGTTTTACGATTTCCGATCTTAAATTTAGTGGGTGTTATAATTTTAATAAGACGGTTTTCGATTTTTACTATTCTGTTAGATTTTGGCATATTATTTTCCCAATGTGTTAGGGGTAGGAGATTGCCACAGCTTGTCATTAAACCATGGAATTTGTAGAACTTCAGTGTGAGACATCGACATCACAACTGACATGATACTTGTTGTTAATATATATGTCAACAACTGGGCATTCAATTTTTTAGTGTTTGTGGTATTCATATTAGCGTGCCTTTGTGATAAAGTAATTAATTTGGTGCAACGAGTCAGATTTGAACTGACGCTCTCTGGATCTTCAATCCAGCACTCTACCAAGCTGAGTTATCGTTGCGTTGATTTTGGGGAACCAGACGGGGTCGACCCGTCTTATCTGGGAACTTCATGCCAGCGCATTGACCACAATTGCTTCAGTTCCAATTTTAAATGATTATTTGGGATAGTTTTCAATATTTGGGGCGAACGGTGGGAGTCGAACCCACACCTTTTCGGATCACAATCGAAGGCTCTCCCGTTAAGCTACGAACACCATAATTTGATCCACACGAACACACTCCGCTAAGACTATGCTGATAATATTTGATACCGTGATCGCTGTATCATCGCACTACGCTGGTCATCTCGGCGATCAATTATTGTTTTGCATTTTTTGCATTTTCTGCAATAAATATCATGACCAACTTTACGGGTTTTAACATTTTCGAAATCATCTAATGATTTTTCTGCATTACACTTGGAACATATATGGATTCAACTTGGAAGCGAGGGCAGGATTCGAACCTGCGTAGAAGGGTTATGAGCCCAACAAGATACCAGACTTCTCGACCTCGCTATTGTTTATTCGCTCATCATTACTATACAACTACCTCTTTTTCGAACAACCATTTTTTCCATTCAATGTTCCAGTGGCTTGTTCCAAATCACCAAGGTATACCAATTCCCGTCACTTGTCCATTATATTTAGTATGAGCGGGGAGAGTCGAACTCCCAAGACCATTACGGTCACCAGGGCCTAAACCTGGCGTATATACCAATTTCACCACACTCACATTGATTATTTACACTGGATTAATTTACTATATATTGGTGCCCACCCTCGGAATCGAACCGAGAGACACATCACGAAATTTTAAGTTTCGTCGCTTTACCAATTTGCGTAGGTGGGCATTGATCTTGAGCACACGGTGAGAATCGAACTCACTCATTCGAAGTTTGCAGCCTCGTGCCTTCCCATTCGGCTTCACATGTGCATATGTTCTATCATGTACACGCGTGAACCTTCCAGTATCACTTAGTACAAAGTACAATAGTTAGCGTTCATATAATTATATACATACCCCAACATACAATGTAGCAGCATTCTTGGCAGCCCCACCAAGAATCGAACTTGGAGTTTGATATTCAAAGTATCATATGTTTCCATTACATCACAGGGCTACTATTTGGTGGTCAGAGTAGGAGTTGAACCAACACAGCCAAGAGGCACATGATTTACAATCATGGGAGCTCACCATTGCTCAGCCTGACCATTTATTTGGAGCGGATAGCGAGAATCGAACTCGCCAATGTTTGGTTGGAAACCAAATTCCACACCTTGTGGACTCACCCGCATATATTTGGCACCGACGACGAGAATCGAACTCGCCTAAATCTGCTAGACAGGCAGTTACACTCCCAGAATGTTACGTCGGTATTTATTTAGTACTATTGAAATCTACATGGTCTCAAGGATGGAGAGATTTGAACTCTCAATTTCTTCCTTCCAAAGGAAGCAGCATACCAGATTTGCCCACACCCTGAAATTATCATTCCATTCTTCAAACCACATTATTGTGTAAAAAATTATTATCTTTAGGGATGGCTGACTGGATACAGCTCGGTTTCCCGTTCCTGGCCACCAAACACACTACTTCCTGGTGGGATGTGTATTAAAGAGAGGGGGAATTTCAACCACTTGCTCTTACTATAATACCCGTGTTGCAAATTCGATTAGTAAAAGTGTTCATCTAATCGGTTTGTTTAAATCTGTTCAATAAAAAAGGCTAACACCATTTCTGATTTAGCCTTCTGTTTAATTATGTAGAAATGTTACTTTATTGTAATATTTCTCCCTTAACAGAAGGCTTATTGGGTTCATGGTAATATCTACAATCACCAAAACTACGTGATGGCAGGTTGCCCATCCCTAGCAAGCTAGGTTGTAAATGCCATAGTTGTAATAATTGAGTGATCATTGAAAATTTCATACCTGTTATATAAGTTGTTCTTATAAGTATATATGCTTATAAGCCTAAAAGTTCATCAAAGTCAAAGTGGGTTATATCTAATGATACTTATCGACAAATCGTTCAACTGAAATAAGTATACTGTGTTTGCTTCAAAACATCAACAGGATATTATATATAAATAATCATGCTGTTATGCTGTCCATTGTTTTTCTGTGCTGGAAATGTCGAAATGGTTTAGCGTTGACAAATGTCATACCACCTCGTCTTTGTTTGTCCCAATATCCAAAACAATATTCTCCTGCCTTGTCTGTTGAATATATGTTACCATTCTCGTCTTCATAAAAATCAAGATCATCTCCTTTTTCTCTATGTAGATCACTATACCAATCTTTGCTTGTATTAAACCATAAATTGGTTGATGGACGAGGTTTTGGTTTCTTGGGAGATACAATATTATTTTTGGGTCGGCGGATTACAGGATGTTTTCTATTGTCCTCTACTAAAAAATCGATAAATGTACCAACCATGTTATTATTTAATTACGCCGCGCCCTTCACCGTTGAGTTGGATGTTGTATGCAAATGTCTGTACTTTTTGTACGGTGCTCAACCGATCTAATATTCGAAGATCGTCATCGATGTGTTTTTTATAAGCTAAGTGTTCAATATAATCTTTGGCCCGCGATTTAACTTCATCCAACCCAACTGCCTTTCCTACCAAGGATAACAATTTTGCACTATCCTCTGGGTTAACTTGGGGTGTATTTTCTTTTTTTGCCCGTTGCTCGATTAAATATTCGATAAATCTCATTATATAATTTCCTTATTATGTTAAATTGGTGTTGTTGTGTCTGTTGCCGTAAATAACCAAGCTAATGTTCCTTGATTATAATATATATCGTTTGATGAGTTGGCTGATCTTGATATTTTGTTTGTTATTGACCGGAGTTTACCAACTATCAAACTGGAATAAGTTTGATAATTTTTTCTCATATTAGAGTCGAATATTTCTCCAATTGACGAAACCCCAACTCTAATTTCTTCAAATTCCTTAAAGCCAGGAAGAGACACAAATAAATCATGATCAAATATTTCAACTATCTGGCCTAAACCACTTGCTGGAGTTTGTACTTCGAAATTACCATTAATAATTTGTATTGTGGCATTAACTCCAAGAGAGGTTTGTAGTTTTCCTAGTAGTTGAGCATATGTATCTGTTCCACTTGCTACTATCGATATTGGAATCTCAACCCCATTTACTACAGCATACGCGGTATATGTTTTTCCGTTTACTAACCCCGTTACTGGATTGGACGCAACAATAGAGTTGTGATAATTTATTATTTGATATGCTGGAGCTGGAATGAATCCTGTAAGAGCAGTTGCTTCAGTTAATCCTGTTACTGTAGCATACCCCATGATTAGATCATGTACCATTTTTTTATCATATACATCACATGCATCCCATCTAATTGTTCTTTTTGTTCCTAGTATTGTAATATCATTTACGACTAAGACGGCTGGAGTTGAAAATTCATTCCAGTCAAACAGTTCTATGGTTAAATATGTTGGGTTAGGTAATGGCATTAAACTCTCCTAAATTAGTTAATAGTATTCCGTGGGCCAGTGATTGGTGGGTTAACTGGATTGATATAATCTTTAAGGGATCGAGCTACTCCACCATTTGCTAAAAATTTCCACACATCGGTTGGAATCTTATGTAGAATGGGACCCATTAATGTTTGTACATAATTTTGGGCAAGTTTAAAGTCATATCGATCTCCAGTATCTAAATAGGTTTTAATATCACCAAAAGCATTAGCTAAGTCGTCATAGAATCCAGCTGCCTCTTTGTTAGATACAGACATTCTTTTTGATTCTGCCCGAGCATCAGATATTGCATTTGCTAGTTGTTTTTTTATACTTGCGGGTATTGTCATTTTAGCTTCAATATCTAAACCATCCGATTGATCTTGTTTTGATTGACTGTCGCCCGTTTTAAGTTGTTCTGGAGATTCCGTTTTAGTGTCAGCTGTTTGATCCCATACTTGTTCCCAGTTATCATTACCATCAGCAACGTTTACCGGTTTAGTTGGATCTTCTTCGTTGCTTTGTCCCATATTTACGTAGAAATTCATAGATTCATCTACTTGATCACAATCATCCTCGTCGTTGGGTATACCAGGATTGGAGTTAATAATATCTTCCCGAATTGTACCACCGTCATTATTTTTATCAGAGGTAGTACCATCATTATCTTCTTTTTTATCTCGGGCAGCCATTTCTTGACGAATAGCTAATTGACATAATTGCAAATATGCATTTAGCCCATTAGGGGTTTCATTTAGCAACGTTTCAAGCTCACTAATATATCGAGGGACAACTGCATTGTAGTCCATGCTTGGTACTTTTTCTAAAGATTTAACTGCTTGTGTTATATGTGTAATGGCTTTTGTCAAATTATTAACTCCGGCCATCATTGCTTTTGCTGTAGTAGGAGTAAGATCGCCCATCTTCATAGGAATTTCTCTAGCTTCAACTATTTTGGATTCGGGTGTGGCGTCATCTTTTTCAATAGAAAGATCCATGGGTAATCCACTGAGTAAGCGTAGTCTATTAGTTGATTTCATTGATGTGGCTCCTATTAACCCATGTTATTGAAGTATTTATGCAAATGATACAATAGGTACTAAAAAATATTAGTGCAATATAATTACCGCACTAATATAATAGTTAGTTATTTGTATCATGCAACCCAAACTCTTTCCATTTAGATTTCATAAATTCTTTATAGTTAACTACTTTCCTAGTATATTTATTCATTGCTAACCCAAACAATAATTTAGGCAATTCTTGTTGTCCTAAAATTGCATATTCTTTTCGATCAAGTTGAATATTCTTATGATAAAAATATTCAACTTGAGATACCATAGAGTTATATTGAACTTCGACAAATTGCTCCATTTGATCTATTAATTCGATTGCTGGTGCATCGTCATGAAATAATGACCGCATATCATCAGTTGTTTCCTCTATTACTGCTTCAAATAATCGGCGAGGAGAGGTTATGGAGTCTTTGGTGTGATGTAATGCCATGTACCAATTAGTTTTAATTTTAACCCGCTGCCCAGATGCTAAACGCACAACATATCCTTCGATACCGGACATATCTGGTATCGAAGCTACGAACGCAATAGGATCCTCGACTACTACAAGGTTAGTCCACCGTTTTATAATTTCGGGAAATATATCAACATCAACATCAAGGAAATCAACATACGATCCATCTATACGACTACGAACACCCAGAACTTTAAGCTCGGACGTAGTATACCCTAATACTATTCTATTATTTGGACCTATCCATTCCATTATTACAGTATATCCTAGACGCTCTGCACCAACAATTTCGTTTCTGAATCTGGCATTCTCTGGTAATAATAAAAAATTCATAGAATCCACAGCTTGATCGGATATTACAGATCCTTTAGATTTTAACATCAATTGGCTACCATTCATATACGACGTGATGAGAGATCCATCCACTTTATTTGCTATTTCCTCTACTGTCTGCAAGTTTAGGTCCATTGTAAACGGACATTCATATAAATTAAAAAACTTTTCGAACCCAATAGATATTAATTCCACGTTGTTATTTTTTTTCAATTCGAACATAGTTCCACGACAATCCAATGCGCCCGATTGGAGAAATTCAGTATATGATGCAAATCGATAGTTAAAAATACGATAATCATGATTACATACGTGCACATCGGTGCTATAAAATGCATCAGAATGATGGGTTAATGTAGTTAAATTATTATACATCTGCGATTGAAAATTATTCATTATCTTATGATCCTCTACTGGGATAATATAGGTATAATTGGGTATGTATCAGGTTAGTATAAAACAATCGCCATAACACTAACATATATTCAGAATACTACCCACAATAACATTATGACAACAATAAATGGCCAACATAATCCACCACACAACATGATATCCACTAATGATAGTATAGTGTATATTAGGAGACCCTGTATTGTTATCCAGAATCCAAAATGGATTAAGGATAATACAAAACATATTATAAGTAACATGGTATCGATTATCACGCACTACAGTGGATAACTCAACGGTATTTAATGAAAAATATATTATAGTTGTTGTATACGAAGTTTGTAATTTTTACGAATGCCAAATTTAGAAAATGATAAGGTTGCCATGTTGGGATTATCACCATCGGTGGACATATTAACAGTAATATCAAAATCGTTAGTAATTGATTTTTTGATTTTATGGATAACAGCATCAAGAGATACTCCATTTACTGTAACACCACCACCAAAGGTATCGCCTATTTCTGTTACACGGAAGGAATGTTGTCGATATTCCATTGCTTCACGAAATATCGATGATGACATTCTCCAATCGCCATCCATTCCTCTGGTTTTAGCTAATTGAGTAACAGCATATTGAAGATTTTCTTCATATTGTTTCCATGCATTGCTCATATCAGGAGTAGGTCGTTCAACACCTGCAACTTCATATGCCGTATGAACTAATTCTAATGCATTGGCCCAATGTTGATTTAAATCTTTTGCTCCATCTCGTAGGTTTTTTTGAATATCATTCATCATATCAGGAGTAATAGCATCCAACGAAGCAGATGATTCGGTGATATTGAGTAAATTATTAATTAGTAACATATATGTATAGAAAATGGTTATGTGTTGTATGTATTTATGTGTTATTATTTTGTTGTCTTGTTTTTCTTGTCTGTTGATGACATTTCGTGTTGGCACTGCTGATAGTATTTTACGATTGCATTTTTTTGTTTAATATATTGTATAATTTCCTCCATGTTAATAGATAGATTTTCGTAGTATCTTGGAGTAATAGATATCCAATATATCCCAAATTCATCTTGTGTTATTTTAAATTGCACTTTTCGGGTTATAATTCTATCCGCGTTAGGAGGTTGGGAACACACATTAATGGGTTTGGTTATTATATTAACGGGTGTTGGCTTCTCTGCAAACATTGAACATCCAGATAATAATACGATACTACTAATTATGATAATATGTAATATGTTATTCATTACTGATAACCTCCAGTTCTTTAAATACCCGATCGGTTCCCTTGTTGATTTTTATCTGCATTAATCCTGGTTTTTTATTTACTAGCCGAGCGAAATTGTGGTCTGAAAATAGTTTTATTAGTTTATCTTTTGATGTACGAGCATTTCGTAATTGCACATTTAGCCGTGTTTGATTTTTTTTATTGTCGCGTATATTTTGTTCTAATTGAGTGCGATTTGCCATCAGGGATTTATTAGATATTTTAATTTTGGTTAATTCTGCTGTTTGAAATTTTAATTGTTGTTGCATATTAGTAACATACTTATATCCTGCAAATACCCCTAAACTGATAAATAATATAATAGAACCCCCAATAATAAACTTATATGAAGAAAACATACTATCTCTCCTTATTGAGCAATTTTAATATATAATTAACTGTATTTGTTTGAGTACGAATACTATGATGTTGTCGATATAGTTTTTTTTCAGAAATCGCCAACCGTCGTTCCAATATAGATGAAGTAGCAATAAGTTTATTAATTCGGGTATCTTGTTCCGATATACGTTTTTCTAGTTCTAATATTTTGTTTTTCATCTACGTATTTATACGATACGTCGTGGGTAAGATTATACTCATAATTAACCCCCACACATATTACCCCACAATATGGTCGACGTTCTCCTGCCTTATCATAAGACCAATATTCGGAAATGGGGAGTCCTGTAAGATTATTATCGCCTACCAATACTATTTCCTTGTTACATATAACACAATTCATCTGTACCTTCTTATATTTAATGATATCTTTGATTTTTTCGGTGGTGAGTTTCTTTTGTTTTTATATAAAAATCAGACGATTTCTTTTTAACCCAAATAATAAATGATTGAATATCTGGATGTTCCAGTAGTCTATCAATTGTGTGATAATAATTCAACATCTCTCTTTCGGTAAAAGTACGATGAATTGTATCATGACATATTTTATGTAATTCAACTGTGAGATTACCTTTAAATGTAGCAGGAATCAAATGGTGCCCATTGTGTGATCCAGCAGGCATTTCTCTATCACACAATGGGCACACTGGAATAACATTAGTGTATTCTGGAAGACTTCTCTCTTTTTTTCGTGCCACTTTAGTAATACCTATTAATATCAACCATTTGGTCCTTGAAAGAATCAAGATTTCTGCGCTCGTTAATAGTTAGTCTACTAATATTATTTACCCATTTATCCCTACGTAAATTGCAACAAACACAACAAGAACAAATTGCCATATTGTCATATATCCTAACGGCTGCATCCCGTAACTCATACTGCGATCTGTATGTTCCTTGTGTGGTTGTTTGTATATAAGAACGGTGCATTGTCTTTTGTATTATTCGTTCTCGGTGATGCCGACGAATTGCCCGTGCATTGTGTTTCATACTCATATTCATATACCACCTAATATCATATCCAGCACCATTGTTGGTAATTCAATAGGCCATTACATTTTAATCATACTGTATTATTCCTTATTTGTGCATTATGCGCTCTTTCATTTCACGCATTTGACAGTGTAATTTATTCAAGTATTCTTTACGTTGACTACATTTGCACGGTTTTTTTGTTATAGTTTCAACCACTTTAGTAATTTGATCAACATGCAGTAATTTAAGTACATCTTCTATTCTATCCCCAAGTAATTTATCAGTTTTCATTCATACTCCCAAGTATGTTACTATTTATGCCTACGTGGTATTGGTCCTGAAGTTGGAAATAATACCTGCATTAAGTAAGATTTACAAAAAACAGTTTCTTGTATTTGGTCTACGATAGGCATAGATGTATTAAATGTATCAGGAAAATTATTTCCTACCAATCCACCCTGTGCTAACGGATTGGCCACATATATATTTCCTTGTATTATAACTCCATCGTGTGGATTAGTAATCGGCGTATGACACCCCCCACAAACATACAGAGTAATAGTCTTTGGTTGTTTCATTATTGTATCCTTATAGCAATGGTAATTTACCGGTAATTGCATCAATGTCTTTTGATTCCCCAGGACCAACAGCAACAGAAGTGTAAGTTGGTATACCTCCAAATTCTGTTAACCCTATATCTAAAATCAAACTACACAATACCCCTGCTTTTTTCGCGGTATTGTATATATGTAATAGTTGATCTTCGCTATCAACACTAACACATATTTTTGTGTGAATTCCTTGTGCCCAATCTGATTGATCAGCGGACAATAGAATATTAAATTCTGATCCAGTGGAGGTATGTTCAAATTCGCCTTCATTGAAAATGGCTTGTAATGATGCATGAGCTAATTGTGCCGCCATTTTTCCTGAACGAACTTTATTTCCTTCTACAGACCTTAAATCCTTACGCCATACAAGTACTTGTTTAGTTTTCATAAGTATATCTCCTATTAAAATCTTATGTTTATGGCTAATTCGCCAATATCACCACCCGTAAAACTATCATCTTCTATTTCCACCCTATATAAGGTGTTTGCAGTCTCAATTATATTAAGATCTCTATGAATCCTAATAATCACGGAGGATCTTATACTATCTCCTCGTTGCCACCGTCCAGTAGGATCATCCTTGACTGTACCCGTAAATATATATATGTTGTCAGTTTGAATGTCATTATACTGTTCTTTAAGTATTTGATGGTTTACTGTTCCTGATTCTGCTATTACCTGAAGGCACCAATTGGTTATAGTTCCACCGAATTTTTTATTATTAGGATTTATCATATTATTTACCGCCTTATTCGTCTGTTAATTCAAACGCCTGGTGAAAATGGCGTTTAAACCAGGGACCAGGTGCATCTGGATGTGGATCATACATTTCTGCAATATAATCAGTTGTAAATAACACTAACGAAATAACAGTGCAAGTATGATCACTTATTATGTTAAAATACCACAATACCATAGATATTATAAAAATACCTGAAACTAAATGGTAAAACGTTGCTCGAATGTGATGTTTACCTATTAATTTCATTTTAATTTCACTACATTAGTTAAGTTGCAACCCACTCCAAAAATGGATATCGTGCAAGATTCAAATTATAATACAATTCATTGTCTGTTACTTCTTCTCCGATCCAATCCGGTAACAAATTAGTATTTTGGGCGATGGTAGTATCAGTAAATTCAATTTCAGCTATAACCAATCCGGTATTCGATCCAGTAAACACATCAACACTTATCATTATATCGTTGTATTTTACCATATACCGTATTTTATCTATAGTGTATTTACATATAGATAAAATACCAATCCCATCCAACATAGGAATGGTATATTCATATTCGGGCCGACCCATTCCATTCCGGTTTCCCTTAACTGTAATATTTGCTTCTTCATTATTTACCAATCGTACTCGGACGGTATTATTGGAATCAGCACAAATGTATCCTTGGCGTATATGTATAATATTACTGGCTACTGAGGTACATGTTGTGTCTTTTACTAAAAATTTTCGTTCAATTTCAACACCCATTATGATATAACCGCAATAATTTCACATTCTCGTAAGACAGTAACATCTTTAAATTTTACTCCAACATCATATGGGAAGGCAACAACATTACCTACTTCTACTTCTAATACTTCAAGCACACCCTTTTTATTATAGATGCCAGGACCAACCGAAACAACTGTTCCAATAAGCGGGACATCTGGAGTAGTAGACCGTAACAAGTCAATGCCCCCTACTGATTTTTTTGATTGTGGTTTAACTGTTACTGCTACTTTGTCGTTTAATGTTTTAATCATGAAAAATCCTCTGTAAATGTATACATATTATAGCGTATAAAGGAAAGAGAAGTCAACTTATTTTGGGGAATTTACTTAAATTAAATACAATATCTTTAGTCGTATAGCAAAATTCCCACTGAATCTGCTCTGGTTCACCTGTGTAAAAATTATAATCAACCCACCGTCCCTGATCGGGACAATTAGGACAGTGGCGTTGTTTTTAATCGATTTCTACCATATTATATATTGTATGAGAAATATTCATTATTGTTAAGGTTTGTATTATTTCCACTGGTGTTTACGAAATGATTTCCAATTCTTTTCATTGTGTCGCCAATAGTCATCCCAGGTGGTTGGTAAATTGGACATGTTACGTTTATTACGCAGATTTGGAACGCGATCATCCTGATCATTACAAGCAAATGATGCCCGCCGTTCTGGGGTCGTATGGATCTGTCTCATATTGGCACCACGGTGCCAATTACGTTTAGTTCCGGGTATTTTCCACCAGCCGGTGATATTATATCTTTTATTATATTTACGAGCAATACCCACAAGGTGGCCAATATCCATAACTTTGCCTGTATCATTATATACAACACGAGCAAAAATAGGCACACGATATCTCATTTTGAAGGTGGTACAATATAACATTTCATGCCCTATAACCTTATGAACAACGGAAAATAGGGCGGGAATACTGTTAGGATAGTACGCCTCACCAAATTCTTTTTCGGTTTTGTATCGGGCAAGAATTTGAATACTCCCCTTGTGATTTTTTTGTGTTACTTCGATCATTGTACTTTCCTCTAGTTAAGTTATACTAGGTAAAACCACAACCTCCTTTAATTAATGTTAACATACGTCACCTTTGTGTTAGTTTAAATATATCAGTTCTTCAGTTTTTAATGTCCAGCTAATCTTCTCTAATTATTTTAAATGCAACAACGTCCTTAAAATCAGGAATCAACTTACTGTTATATATGAGTCTCCATGTGCCATCATCAAGTTGATCGAGATGAATCATATTTTTATTAGTTCTTACTGCTGTTATTTTAGATAATTCTAAAACTTCACCAATACCTTCAATTTTTATTGATCGTCTTGTCATGGTATTATTCCTCTAATATATAGTGCATGAAAGAAGCATTTAATACACCACCATTTCTTCTGTCAAATGTATGATAACCTAAACATATCACAATATACGGTTCATCAGTATCTTCATCCTATTTGAGTATTAAATTTGTGACATGTTGATTACTTTTGATTGGTGTTCCTAAACTGGTGTAGCAACATGCATATACAGCGTAATAACCTACATATACTTTGTCTCCAATTTTTAAATTATCTAAATATTTTGTATTACATGTCATTTATCTTTAGTGTCAAGTAAAATATTAATCGTGAAGATTAAGCAGTAAGCAAGCATTTAAGTATAATACAGTTTAATAACATAGTCAACAATAGTGTTGCCTCATTAATATCATGTACGTTTTTGGGATTGGTGTGTAGATTGTATCATATCACCCTCTGTCCACTATATTTATCTGAATGGTCGTACTCGCGTGTTATCATTAACGTTAATTAGTTGTTGTCGCATACACCGTAATAGCGTATATTGTAGGGTATTAATTTTTATACAACCTCCTGACCGTAATATCTAAATGGAAATATATAATGCACAATAATAGAATTATTAAATTTGGAGCAGGGGATAGTAAAATATTTCAGTATTGGAGTATAGATTAATTGGCAGTAAAACTTTTGGCGACAGTCCTAATCCATACTTTATAAGACACGCAATTTACGTGTAATGTTGAATATGAAATCGCGGATTGTACTGGCGTTTAAAAATATAACTAACATAGTGGGAGACATAAATCATGCCAACAGATATAATTAATACAATTAAAGTTCTCAAAGACATAGCAACTCTATCAAATACGTTTAACGTCGAACTCAATACGTTATGCGGTGGATCTCTTAATTGGACTATAGATAATGTAATAACTTCATATACTTCTTTGTTTGATAGATTCTGTCCAATTAAAATAGGAGATCGTGTTAAATTAATACGCGATATAGATATATCAGATGCTCCAGGATGGGAGTGCAGTAAGCATTTTTTGGTAGCAGAATCTACTGGAACTATACATACACGAACGTATAAAAATGATAAGTTTACGTATGGTATTATGTTTGATAATGAATCGTGGCTAAAAGACGGTATTCCTCAATATATGGATTTTGATCACCGCTGTCATATATTTACCCTGACTGAAGATCATATAACAAAATCCTAACAATTACGGTTATTATATCTGGTTCTTCTGTCTGCTGGAATAAATTCAGTATCACCTCTCCAAAACCAGGATTCTATATTATCTTGTTTACGCCCGATATATATGTCCCTGTTATGTCGTCCCCACAACATTCTCAGTGTAATATTCATAACAAATAACGAACGATCTGGTGCCCTATGGCCTTTGCAATATACACGTGAGTGCCAAGATGGTTTTATCAAAGCAGTAACAACATCTTGCGTGTCTGTTTATGATACATTAAGCGTATGGACCTAGTTGAATACTATCTGTAGATTGCGTGTCAATATCGAGGGTATCTATATTGTTAGTATTATTTTCTGCCTTCTCTTTTGTTGCAACACGTAAAATATCAGTAAATTTAATATTTGTGTCTGGAATTTGGTTATCAATATATTGCATGACTAGTTCACAATCATTAAATAGGGTATTATACTTATCATAATATTCGTGGTATTGTTTATTATATTTACTAACACTACTACGGAGATCATTTATATCTTTCATGTGAGTTCGAGGAGAATATGACCGAATGGCAGTAATCCAGTCAATCCTCCACATGTTAACTGTTGCCCAATATTGTCGCATTTGAGTTTTGAAAGGTACTGCCTTGGGGGCACAAGTTGATCGCACATTTCGTTTAGGTACTACCACACGTTTAAGTTTAAATAATATATATTTTCGGAACGTCCACTGATCACCTCCACCTAGTTTTTGATACCGTATCATATTCCGGTGACATTTACGCAGCTGCGATATGGAAAAAATTCCATATCACATAACAATTAATATTCCAACTATTATTAATTTTATGGTAGTGGAAGAAAGATATCCGACGATCATATTTATTATATCCATTTGGTGGCTCCGCATATTTTATATATTCATTATTTAGTATATAAAATATGGGAGTGACCTATAGTATGTGATGCTAGGATGAATTGGGCGATCAAGAGTACATACTATTTACAATTGTACCTTGCTTAACGATTGTGCTAGATCACCCATCGGTTGATCTAGCACAGGTTGTCAATTTCAGCTCGAGGTAATTCACTAACAGCGAGTATCCACTTGACAAAATTGTGACTACGTTTTCTTGCCAGTTTTTGGATCAACTAAATTTTCAAATTTTAAAGTTCTCATTTCCAATTTCATCTACCATCACATTTGTTAAATGAGTTACCAATATCATAAATTTCATTTAATTGATATTTAATTCGACTGTTATAGTATTCCAGATTTAATGTGGCATATCCTCTAGTCAAGCAGAATATTGTCCATCCTAGACAGAAGAATATTATACTCAGTATGAATAAAAAATATACTTAGCATAATACTTGTCTGATTTTTTCTGCATCCTGTCTTGCTTTCCGTCCGGTTAACATCAATTCAACACATATGGGCTTGTTTCCAAGATCGCCCAAATCTATTTCTATGTGGTTACCGTTCTTATCAATAAGATCATACGGATAGGCGTTATAGCTTGCTTGATAATGGTGGCGAGTTGCCTCAATTAATAAACTACCGGCTTGGTCAAGTAATCCCATTGCTCGTTTCATCATTTCAATTTTTTCATCTTGTGCCATCATTAGATTTCATCCTAGTTATGTGTTTTTACTTAATTCGCAATGTTATATTTTTCATGTATTGCTTGTTGCCGATGAATAATTTCAACTAAATCAATGCTCGTCCTTCTTTTAATTGGTCATCACACATACTGGTTTACCATTTTTTGTGTGTTGGTGGACATCGTCTCTTTGATTAGGCTACTGTTTTTATCCACTCCACAGTTGGCGAGTATGCCTATACCCATTACCGTCATTTAACACAACCATAACTTAATCATCCTTAATTTAACTAATTCTATCACGTTGTTCACTGGCTTCAGTTGGTGTTAATTTACAACTATCATTTAATTTTCCCATGTATCTGGCATTTCGTAGATTTTGGGATAAAATTTTATATTCTGTACAGGCCTCTGATATTATTACTCCATTATTTCTATCATTTTCTACTTCTTTCTAAAAAATCATCAATGTACATATATTAGTAATACCTCTATAATTATTTATGCTATAACTATAGAAGGGTATCTTTCAACTGGTGCCTCCGCCAGAATTCGAATCTGGAACTGCGGATTATCGGTCCACTGTTTTACCGGTTAAACTAAAGGGGCGAAGTCACACTTTTTTCGCGGATCTAACCGCACCTGTTAGCAGGAGGCAATGTGATGCCTTATTGACCGTAGGACTCTATCAGCCTTATGAACAAGAATGGATTCTACACCATACGAGATTACCTACGATTTACCAATTATATTTGACCAGCACCACCAATATTAAGATCATCGCTTGATATTGGATAAGCCACCATTTCTTCTAATGCCATAACTCTCTTTTGTACATCAACAGCATAGTATCCAGCTGAATTAATATTATTAACCTCTATAACTGTAAGTCCGTTTGGGGGTATCAGCAATATCCATTACATATGCCTTTACTGGTATCCAATGATGTGCCACTGAGCAAATATATATTGGACTGGATATTATATTCAGCCAATGCAGCCGCAACAACTGATGCTATTGTGCCTTTACTTGATGAAGCACGTCCACTAATTGTTGCTGTTATTTCGTTCATCTCATATATTCCGTATTGTTATGATATTAAAATTATTTAACTACGTGATTGTGATCTCACGTACTTTTTGCATTGATTCATCATAGGTTATATTCACGTTATTATCCAGGTAATTGTTTATTTCGTGTCATTATACCTTAAAAGATACACACGTCAACATATTAAAGTTGGTCGGATGACTCGGCCTCGAACCGAGATCTTTACGCTTAAAGGGCGTGACTCTACCCACTTGAGTTACCATCCGTTTTATTTTGCTTCCCCAGTTGGGGGGTCGAACCATCATAAACACTGCTGCTATATATACAACTGATTAACAGTCAGTCCTCTTATCAGTTAGAGTATAAGGAAATTATTCAATATAATGACACAAGATTCGAACTCGATAATTGAAGCGGAATTACGTTACCATATTCTAAGAAAGGATTTGAACCCTTAACAACCCTAGGTCAATTGTTTTTACTATTAAACTATCACATTATTTATTTTAATTTCGACCCAAGTAAGGGGTACTTGGTCACGCCCCCTGATAACCGCTGCCTAATCCTAGCTGTCAAAAACTGGTGGATTGCCCCAGCCACGATCTGGGAACATCTCGAGTAAGGGTCGAGTACTCTGCCAATTGAGTTAGCAATCCATAATTTAGTTCTGATGATTGGATTCGATCCAACTATTTTTGTGTCCACAGTACAATATTTTGTAGCATTGATCAACGTTTTGTATCTCACATAATTATTTGGTAGTTCAGGAGAATTTCGAAATCTCAACCTTTAGTATGTAACACTAACACTCTGCCTTTGAGTTACTGAACTATTATTTGGTGCCGGAAGTTGGATTCGAACCAACGTGCTCTTTCGAGACTGGGTTACAAATCCAGTGCAATCAACCATACTATGCGATTCCGGCATATTGAAATATATCGGGTATTTTCCTACCCAGTCCAGTGTCATGAATGGAACCAGACTCGTCTGTGATACATTTTAAGTTTTGTGGGATGACCCGGATTCGAACCGGGAATGCATGTGATGCGTCGGATTAACTTTAAGATTTCTCTATCACTGGAAACTATTGTTAAATTTCCAATAATAGTGACTACTTGCTGTCACAAAAAAGTCCGGTGCCATACCAAATTAGGCGACCATCCCATTATATTTACTTAGCTCCCCAGGTTGGATTCGAACCAACATAGTCTTTACAGACGCGCATTAACAGTGCGCTGCATTGCCAAATCTGCCACTGAGGAATTATTTGTGGAGACAGTGGGAATCCAACCCACCACAGATGCATTGCAAGTGCCTCTCGCCCGCTTGGAACATGCGCCCCCAAAATATCGTCTTTCCGATTGTCAAGCCTATTATATTATTAGGACTTTTTATTCTTTAAGTGGGACTGGGTTCACAGTTCAATTACCACGTTGTCTGGTGCCCATACCAATAAAATGTGATGGACAAGTTACTTAATATGGGTAGGGGGAATTTCAACCTCTTGCTACTTACCATATTAACCGATTTACCATAAAAAAACCCAATTATTTCTAATCAGGCTTTGATGGATTATTTGAAAGTTTGTCTATTTAATCTCCGTGACCTTCTTCCCCAATCAAAACCTGACGGTGCTGTGTGACTAGTTTATTCGTCACTGCATTGGTAATATTAATTATAGTTGTGATTGTGTTCATATTCATTACATCTCCAAAGTTATATAGATGATTAAGTTAGTAGCCACTATACACGTATATATGCAAAGGTCAACATTTATCATATATTTATTTATGCATTCTTTTTATAGCTTACTGCAACACCTTTGGATATTCGACGAAGTATATATTGTAATATATCTTTTGGTTGTGTGCTACCACCAAAATCACCAGATGTATCAATTGCCATCTGATTCATTACTTCGGCTAAATACGTAGACACAGCAGATACAGCATTATTATATGCATCCGTTTGTTGGTGTTCGGTAATCTGTACTCCAGCTAATTTTAATAATCGGTTTATTTCCATAATATTCTCCGTGTCTAGTATTTATACTGGTTCATTTGTTTAATAATTTCTGATATGATTTTTTATATTTTGGACTAGAAGCAATTGCTGGTTCACCTTCAGGAAATCTACCTTTGATTATATCTTTTGCGTACCATAATGCATGAAATGGACTAGAAGCAATTGCCTTTTCTCCTTCAGGAAATCTGCCTTTAATCACACCTGTTGCATATAAATAAGCATCATGTGGATTAGAAGCCATTGCCTTTTCACCGTCAGGCCACCTACCTTTAATTATGTTTTTTGCATACCAATATGCGTCATATGGATCAGAAGCAATTGCCTTTTCACCGTCAGGAAATCTACCTTTAATTATATATTTTACATATAATACTGCATAATATGGATCAGAAGCAATTGCTGGTTCGCCGGCAGGAAATCGGCCTTTAATTATGTTTTTTGCATACAAATATGCAAGTTCGGGATTAGAACCAATTGCCTTTTCGCCTTCAGGAAATCTGCCTTTAATTATATCTTCTGCATACCAATATGCATATTGTGGATTAGAAGCAATTGCCTTTTCGCCTTCAGGAAATCTGCCTTTAATTCTGTTTTTTGCATATAAATAAGCATACCATGGATTAGAACCAATTGATTTTTCTCCTTCAGGAAATCTACCTTTGATTATGTATGTTGCATATAAATATGCAAGTTCGGGATTAGAAGCAATA
>VAOZ01030943.1_pt1 | contig 67157 bp, 66 predicted proteins | sample 3394041 | NCBI WGS metagenome assembly VAOZ01 (sample SAMN08290431, study PRJNA428436) | hydrothermal vent metagenome | isolation source: Deep-sea hydrothermal vent chimney | place: Indian Ocean: Southwest Indian Ridge
AGACATTATCATAAGCAGGTTGTGATGTGACGGCTAAAAAGTGCTTTAGAGCCCTTTAAATAGGGTTTTATTGGGTTTTTACTGTGCAGTGGTCTCATGATCTAGTACTGACACAGATTATTAAACCAAAATTATACAATAAAAAATTAGAAACTAAGATATTTTATAACCCTGTCCTCGTATATTTTTAATCATTGTTTTTGAAGTTTTAATTCTTAATCTTTTTACAAAAGTTCTAAGTCGCTCATCACTTATATGTTCATTTTCCCAAAGTTCTTGTTTAATTAATTGAGTATTTACAATCTCTTTGCAATCTTTTTGTTTTTTGTGATATTTTAACAATAGGTGTAAAAAATCTCTTTCTCTTTTTGAAAGCGCCACGTATCTTCCATCTTTATATAAGCTTTTTGTTGTTTGATTAAATAAAAAATTGTTTTCTAATTCTATCAATTCATTTTGAAATTTATTTGCGATATTTTCAATATACTCCAATAACTTATCAGGGTCAAATGGCTTAATAAAATATTTAATTACTCCAATATCAATAGCATTTAAAAGTTTATCAGTATCTCCAAAAGCACTTAATATTATAATAGGTAGCTCTGGATTTAGATTTTTTAACTCTTTTGCCATTTCAAGACCAGTCATATCTGGCATCATAATATCTGTTATGACGATATCTGGTAATGTTTTTAGAAAAAGCTTTATGCCCTCTTTACCGTTATTGGCGATGATAAAACTATAAAAATTATCTCCAATTACATCTTTTAAAAGAGATGCCAATCTTTTTTCATCTTCTACTAATAAAATTTTTAATTTTTTTAATAACTTATTTTTCATTTTTTCTCTCAATAGGTATTTTTATATAAAATGTTGTTTTTGCTTGCTTAGATTTTACTTTCAAAGAGCCGTTAAATCCATGTTCACATATCATTTTAGACATAAAAAGACCAAGCCCTGTGCCTTGACTTTTATGCTTTGTGGTAAAATATGGTTCAAAGATTGCGTCTATACTATTTTCTTGTATCCCACCTGCATTATCTTGTATCTCAATTATAGCAAAACTATTTTCCTTTTTGATTATTATATCAAGTTGTCTATTTTTAATTTTATTTTGCACAAAAGAATCTATTGAGTTTTTTATGAGATTTATTAAAACCTGAGAGAGTTCATTGCTTACACCTAATATCTCAGTATCTTTGGATGATATATTGATCTTTATCATCTCTTTTTTAATTAATTTATCTAAAATTTGAATAGATTCATGTACGCTGTCATCTATTTTAAAAAAATATTTTTCTTTATTTGGTTTAAAAAAATTAGTAAAATTATCTATTGTATTTGATAAATTTTTGATAATATCTTGACTTTCGATATAAAGTTTTGATGCCATGGCTTCATTCTTATCTAAAATAGCTTTTTTCATACCAAAAATAACCAAATTTAACTCCGTAATTGGTTGCCTCCACTGATGAGCTATATTTGCGAGCATCTGCCCAAGACTTGCCATGCGTGATTGCCAAAACATAATGCGCTGTTTTTCCTCATTTTTAGCAATTTCTTCTTTTACTCTATTTTCTAGTGTCAGGTTTAACTGTTTTAGCTGTTTAGTTTTTTCTTGTACTTTCTTCTCAAGTGTTTTGTTTAACTCTTGAAGTTCAATCTCTTTAGATTGTAATTCATTTTTTAAGTTCATCTCTTTAGTTACATCATATCGAATAGCTACAAATTCTGCGATATTACCATTTTCATCAAGAATTGGTATCACCGTAGTATTTACATAAAATGTTGACCCATCTTTAGCAAGATTTTTAACAGTAGTTTTATAGATATGCTTACTCTTTATAGTATCCCATAAAAGTTTAAATTTAGATGATGGAACATCTGGGTGTCTTACGATATTATGATTTTTACCAATGAGTTCGTTTTTACTATAGCCAGAGATTGTACAAAATTCATCATTTACAAAAGTTATTAGCCCCTTTGTGTCTGTTTTTGAAATAATGTTACTTTTTTCTATCGCTTTAATATACTGTTTTTGTAAAATCATCTCTTTTCCTATAAAATTATTTCATTTAAACTCTACTCATTGTAGGGTAACATTTTTACAATTTATTTTTGCTTTCTCTTTACAATTAAATGCTATCATGACATAAAGAGAAAAAAAGGATGCAAAATGCTAAAAGATATCATATATACAGGAATAGGCGCTGCTACTATATTAAAAGAAAAAGTGGAAGATGAGATACAAAAACTTGAAGATGAAGGAAAAATCAAACAAGATGATGCAGAAGGCTTGCTACAAAAGCTTCAAAATGTTGGCAAACAGCGTGATAGTAAGGTAAAAACACGATTAAAAGAGATAATAAAAGAATCTATAAATGAATTGGGCTTAGCAACTAAAGAAGATATACAAAAATTAAAAGAGGAGTTAAAATAGGCTCTTTTTTGAAAAATATACGTTTTTATTCACCATGGCGGATATATAGTGTTTTTATTTTTTTAGTCACTATATACCTTGTTATAAAAGATAAAAAGAGTTTTTTTGGTTTTAAGCCACTATCTCCTAAAAAGTTGCAAGCTACTATCGTTTCACTTGGTGCTAGTTTCATAAAATTGGCACAAGTGTTAGCCACAAGGGCTGATTTTTTTACACAAGAGTATTTAGATGAGCTAAAAGGGCTTCATGATCAACTCCCACCTATGAGTGAGAAAGATTTTAAGATTGTCTTTAACAAAGCTTTTAATGGTAGTGAATTTAAAAGTTTCGAGCAAATTCCAATAGCCTCTGCTTCAATAGGGCAAGTGCATGTGGCTTATACAACAAGTAATGAAAAATTAGCAGTTAAATTAAGACGGCTCAATATAAAAAAACAAGTTACAGCAGATATAAAAATTCTAAATTTTTTTAATAAGCTTTTTCGTCCGCTATTTTCTTACTATACAAAAAATTCTATAGAAGCTGTTATTGGTGAGTTTTCAAAGATGATTATACAAGAAGTTAGCCTAACGCATGAGCTAGACAATCTTTTAAAATTTTCATCTATTTATAAAGATAGCAATATTAAATTTCCTATCCCCTACATAAAACTATGCAGTGATGATGCTATTGTTATGAGTTTTGAAGAGGGATATAGATTTGATGATAAGGAAAATATTTTTAAACAAAATATAGATTTTAGATCTATTATTACAAAACTTGTTGATTTTTATACGACGCAGATGCTTATAAATGGATATTTTCATGCTGATCCTCATCCTGGTAATTTGCTTGTAAATAATGAAGGGGAGTTGATTTTACTTGATTTTGGGATGGTTAAGAGTATTCCAAATAGCTCAAGAATAGCAATGGTCGAGCTTATAAAAGCAGCCCATGAACAAGATTATGAGCGTTATGTCTGGGCTTCAAAAAAACTAGGGACTATAGCTTATGAAGCTCCAACTAATGAATTAGCAGAGTTTGTTAAACGAATGTTTGAGATATTTTCAAATGATAATTTAAGTAGTGAAAACATGCAAGATTTAGTAAGAGGCGTGTTTGAATCTACACGAGATTTGCCGTTTAAACTGCCAAGTGATGTCGTTTATATCATGAGAGTAAGTGCAATAATTGAAGGTCTTGGAACTACTTATATAAAAAATTTTAATGGCGTAAAAGATATTTTACCAACTTTACAAAAAAATATTCCAAAAGCTCTTGGTGCAAAAGATGGTATAACTAAAGCATTAATTAATGAGATAAAAAGTATTCCTGTAACTATTAAAGAGTTTCAAACATCTATGAGAAAGATAAGCACTGATGAGTTGAAAGTTGAAATAATAAAAGATCAGGTGGAGTGGATAAAAAAGGATTTTAAAGAGCAGGTAAAATCTTATGTGATATCTTTTTCCTTTCTTCTAAGTGGTGTCTTTGTACTTTTATATGATAAAGCTTTAAAAGAGCTTGCGTTAGCTCTTTTTGTATTTGGAATTGCTAGAATTTTATATAAATAGACAATTTTTAGTCAAGATTGGTATAATTACGTTATGAATTATAAATTAATTGCGCAAAATACTTTGCAAATAGAAGCACAAACACTTCTGCAAGCTGTCAAAAGCATTGATGATGTTTTTGATAAAGCAACTACAATGATACTTACATGTAAAGGAAAGCTGATTGTTTCGGGAGTCGGTAAATCTGGACTTATTGGTGCTAAAATAGCGGCTACGTTTGCATCAACTGGAACTCCGAGCTTTTTTTTACATCCAACCGAAGCCCTTCATGGTGATTTAGGAATGGTAGGAAATGAAGATATCGTTTTAGCTATTAGTTACAGCGGTGAGAGTGAAGAGTTAGGTGCAATACTTCCACATGTAAAGCGTTTTAATGTACCATTAATTGGCATGAGTAAAAGTAGTGATTCAACTCTTGGAAAATATAGTGATTTACATATTCCAATCATTGTACAAAAAGAGGCTTGTCCGCTAGATATAGCTCCGACTAGTTCAACAACTTTGACACTAGCTCTTGGCGATGCACTTGCCATTTGTTTAATGAAAGCTCGTAATTTTAAAAAAAGTGATTTTGCATCATTTCATCCAGGTGGCTCATTAGGTAAACAGCTTTTTATCAAAATAAGCGATTTGATGCAAAAAAATAATCTTCCATTTGCAACGATAAATACTTCCATAAAAAATGCAATTATTAAAATTAATCAAGGCAGACTTGGGACAGTTTTACTTGTTAATGAAGATAAGAAATTAGTTGGTCTTGTAAGTGATGGGGATATAAGAAGAGCTTTAATGGATAAAGATTTTTTACTTGATGCGCCAATTGGTAAATACGCAACACTCGATCCATTTGTTATAGATAATCAAGACATGTTAGCAAGCGATGCATTAAATATGATAGAAAAAAAGAAAATACAGCTAGTTGTGATAACAGATAAGCAAAAAAATATACAAGGTGTGCTTCATATTCATACTTTAGTACAAAAAGGGATATCTTAAGTGAGATTAAATAAATATATAGCACATTATTCAAGCTACTCAAGACGTGAAGCGGACAAAGCAACACAAGATGGATATGTTCGTGTAAATGGTAAAACACAAACCAATCCAGCAACTAAGATTGATGAAAAATATGATAAAGTTATCATAAGTGGGAAAAAAATATCTCCTACCGAAATGTATACAGTTATAGCCTACAACAAACAAAAAGGTGAACTAGTTACTAAAAATGATCCGCGAGGAAGAAAAACAATTTACGATACATTGCCAAGTAAATATAAGCATTATATTCCAATAGGAAGGCTAGATTATACAACAGAGGGGCTTTTACTTTTAACGGATGCTTCACGTGTTGCAACAGCCTTGATGACTTCTAATATGGAACGTATTTATCGTGTTAAGATAAAAGGTGAAATCACTAATGAGATAGAACTTGCCATGAAAAATGGTTTAGAGCTAGAAGATGCATCGCTTGGCGGACATAAACTAAGTGAAATAAAATCTATGAATTTTGCGCCTTTTTATGCTTATAATATCATTAAAAATTCGCCAACTTACTCAATCATTAAAATTGCTATCAGTGAGGGACAAAATCGTGAGGTAAGACGTTTTTTTGCACATTTTAAAAAAGATGTTGTTGATTTGAAGCGTCTTAGCTTTGGAGGAATCGAATTAAATAATTTACCAAATGGTAAAATTAGATTTTTAAGTAAAAATGAGTACTCTCATCTTCATAAATTTTTAAAAGAGTACGAAAAAGAACAAAAAATAAAAAATAGGGAGAAAAAATGAGAAAAATGAGCTTTCCAACTAGTCATAAAACACAACTAATGGATATAAGCAAAGAAGTTCAAGAGGAGATTATAAAATCAGGTATAAAAGATGGAATTTGCATTATTTTTACCCCGCACACAACAACAAGTGTTTTTTTATTTGAAAACCAAGACCCAGCTTTAAGACGCGATCTTTTAAACTCTCTTAGTCGTATAGCTCCTAGTGATACTTTATATCAACACGCTGGAGAAAATGCTTCTGCACATTTAAAAAGCTCGCGCATGGGAAATTCTGTAACCATTCCTATCTCTAATGCCCATTTATTGCTTGGAAAATGGCAAGGTATATTTTTTGGAGAATTTGATGGTCCAAGACAGGTACGTGAAGTATATATAAAGATAATAGCTGGATAATGGATTTTACTTATCTTTTAAAACCCAAGAATTTTAATGAAATAGTAGGTCAAGATCATCTTGTTTTAAAAAATGCTTCATTTCGTCGCTTATGCGAAAATGGCTCACTTGGGCATACTCTTTTTTATGGTCCGCCAGGAAGTGGTAAAACTTCTCTTGTGTATATTGTAGCAAATACTATGCAATTCCCTTTTTATGAATTTAATGCTACTTCCATAAAAATAGAAAATTTAAGAAAGATTTTTATTAAACATGAAAATACATTAGAACGTCCTTTAATATTTATAGATGAAATTCATCGTCTATCTAAAAATCAACAAGAAGTACTTTTGCCTGTTATGGAAAAAAATCATATCTTGCTCATCGGTGCATCTACTGAGAATCCATTTTTTTCTCTTACATCTGCTATGCGCTCACGTTCGCTTTTATTTGAGCTAAAACGAATATCAAACAATCACATGAATAAACTCTTAAATAAAGCATTATCTCTTGAGAGCTTTACATGTAAAGATGATGCAAGAGAATATCTTATCGTGAGCTCAAATGGTGATGCAAGGGCTATGTTAAAACTATTGGAATTTGCCTTATCTCTTGAAAATGAGATAACTTTTGAGCTTTTAAAATCTATCAGACCTACCTCACAAAATGATGGTAGCAGTGATGCTAGTTTGCACCATAATCTTATAAGTGCACTTATTAAATCTATCCGCGGAAGTGACATTGATGCGGCTATTTATTATCTTGCACGACTTATAAAAGCAGCAGAATCAGCTGATTTTATTGCAAGACGTTTGGTAATACTAGCTAGTGAAGATATAGCAAATGCAAATCCTCAAGCTCTCACACTTACAACCTCTGCTATGACATCCATCTCAAAAATAGGCTATCCTGAGGCTAAAATCATCTTAGCCCAAACAGTCATATATCTGTGTGCATCTCCTAAATCAAACAGTCCATACATTGCTATAAATAAAGCACTAAAAGCCGTAGAAGATGGTATAATTCTAGATATCCCAAAAAATATAATCAAACAAAATGGAAATTATCTAGATCCTCATGATTATGGAGGATATGTTAAACAAGAATACTTGTCAAAAAAATTAAAATTTGTGGAATTAAAAGGTATAGGATATGAAAAGAAGATGAAAGAATGGTTAAAAACATTAAAAAAATAATTTGGATAAAAAAATGAAATTATATTTACTAATTTTAACTATATTTTTAGCTGGTTGCTCTCAGCAAGTTGAGATTCGGGTTTTAGCACCTGCTAAAGTAGCATCTATTGCAAGTGCTAGAAGAATTGCTGTTATGCCTTTTAAACATGATAGGATTGGATTATCAGATAAAATAACTGCTCTTTTAGCAAACCAAACTGTTAATTCAAAACCATATTTTACATTACTTAGCAGAAAAAATCTAAATAAAATATTGACTGAACAAAAACTTCAGTCATCACAATTAATAAATGCAAATACCGCAACAAAAGTTGGCAAGTTAATAGGTGCGCAGGCATTAGTTACAGGTGGTATAGGAATACAGAGTGCTTCATCTAAAAGATATTATCAAGCTAAAAAGGAGTGTTTAAATTTTTCTAAAAAAAATTTAGAATGCACCTTGTGGCATGTTTATAAAGTTGTCTGCTACGCGACTCAAGCGACTTTATCGGCAAATATAAATATTGTAAACATACAAACGGGCTCAATCATTTACAGTGACACGCTATCTAAAAATTATAATGGCGATAGTTGTAAAAATAGAAATATAAATTTATATCTATTATCAATAAACATAGGCTCTAATAAGCTTCTCTCAAAAGGGCAAGCGCTTAATTTACTAACTTCGCAGATAGCTCATGAGTTTATAAATAATTTAATCCCTCATTATATCCATTTTAAAGTTACGCTTTTAGATGATATAAAAATAGATGTTACGAGTGAACAAAAAGATGCCTTAAAAAATGCGCTACTTTTTATAAAAGCAAATCGTTTAAATAAAGCAAAAACAATACTAGAACAACTCATGTTTAAATTGCATGGCAAAAGTTATGTTATAGCTTACGATTTAGGTACAGTAGACGAAGCTTTAGGTGAATTAAATAAGGCAAAAAAACTATATCATGTGGCCGATAATTTAACTAATAAGCCTATTGCGGCACTAGATAAAGCAATAAACCGTATAAATAATTTAATAATAAAACGAAATCTAGCTATGCGTCAAATAGATGCCAAATAAAAAAATATTTATAACTTACATAATCTTTTCTCTGATTATATTAATGATAATGAACGGTTGTTCATCAAAACCAAAGCCGATAGTATCGGCTGAGAATCAAGTTCCCTCTTGGTTTTTAAATCCGCCACAAACAGATAATACTTACATGTATGGAGTCGCAATTGCAAATAGCAGACAAGGAGCTATAAAAAAAGCACTTGATGATATGATTTCAAAACTGAGTATAAATATAAAATCGACATACAATAGTAAGGTTCAGCAAAATAATTATTATACAGATACAAATATTTCAAATAATATTAAAACTACTATTTCATTAATTAAAATAAATAATTATAAAGTTTTACGAACGAAACTAATAGGCTACAATAAATTTGCTATATTGATACAAACAAATAAAAGAAAATTTGTACATGGACTAATCGTTAATTTAAATAATATGCGAAAAAGGATAAATTTAAGATATAGTTTATTAAAACACCAAAATGTTATAATGAGATATCATGCCTTAAAACAGTTGACTAAAAATGCAAAAAAGATGCAACATACATTACAGATTATAGATGAGCTTACGCATAATCAAAAATTTGATAAATTGCTATATCTTGCTGATATCATAAGAGTTGAGCAACGTTTTTTAACTCTAAAAAACAAATTAACTTTTTATATAAAACCAAATAAAAATTCATCACTATTTATTGAAGCCATGAAAGATTTTCTAACAAAGCATAACTTTACTGTTTTTAATAAAAAAAATAAGAATTCTATAAATCTACATATAAAAGTAAACGACAATATCTATAAAAATAAATATATGAACATTATAACCATATATGTAAAGATTCAAATTTTTAATAATGCTTTGCATGTAGGTGGTAATACGTTTACTTTTAAGCAAAGATATACCAACTCAAAACAAAAAGCATACCAAGCTGCTGTGCTTGATTTTAAAAAAGAACTAATGAGTAAAACTATAAATGAAGCTTTGGATATAAATTTGTAGTTTTTGGTACAATTTAGAAAAAATAGTAGGATTTTACATGAAATTTACATCTGCATTAAAAAGTAATTCAAAACGTATTATGCTTTTAGGTTCTGGGGAATTAGGTAAAGAGATAACTATAGAAGCCCAACGTCTAGGTTTAGAGGTTATAGCAGTAGATAGATATCAAAATGCACCAGCACACAGTATGGCTCACAAAAGTTATATTATTGATATGCAAGACAAGGATGCTGTTTTAGAGATAATTTATCGCGAAAAACCAGATTTTATACTGCCTGAAATAGAAGCCATCAGTATAGAAGCTCTTTTTATAGCCGAGAAAAAAGGTTTTTGTGTTATACCTAATGCTGATGCTGTAAATAAAACCATGAACCGTAAAAATATACGACGTTTTGCTGCTGAAGAGTTAAAATTAAAAACAGGTGCATATAGATTTGTTAAATCAAAAAATGAACTTAAAAATGCAGCTAAGGAGCTTGGATTTCCTTGTGTCATAAAGCCTGTTATGAGTAGTTCTGGGCATGGTCAAAGTATCGTAAAAAGTCCTGATGACATAGAAAAATCTTGGGAGATAGCAAAAGAGGCTAGAGGTGATGCTAGTGAGCTTATCGTTGAAGCTTTTATTGATTTTGATTATGAAATAACACTTTTAACAGTAAAAAACGGCAAAGAAACTATCTTTTGTGAGCCAATTGGGCATGAACAAAAAGATGGTGATTATATCTTTTCATGGCAGCCTGCACGCATGAGTCAAAAGATAAAAAACAAAGCAAAAAAGATGGCAAAAACATTAACTGATGGCTTGGGTGGTCGAGGTATTTTTGGTGTTGAGATGTTTATCAAAGATGATGAGATATATTTTAGTGAAGTGAGCCCTCGCCCCCATGATACCGGTATGGTAACGCTTATCACACAAAGTCAAAGTGAATTTGCTTTACATGTAAGGGCTATTTTAGGGCTTCCTTTAGACTTCACATTTTATGGAGAAGGAGTATCAGCGGCATTTAAGTCAAATAAAAATTCTCATGCACCAGTTATTAATATAAATAATAGTCTCTTTAGTACCAATTCGTTTGTAAGAATATTTGGTAAACCAGAGTCACATAAGGGACGAAGAATGGCGGTAGCTTTAGTATTTGGAAAAATAAATAAAGCACTCAAGCAAGCTCGTAAAATGATATTAAAAATAAAAGATGATTAATTAGAAAGTATTTAAAGGCTTACAGGCCTTTAAATTTATAGAGCTGATTTAGCAGATGTTACCACAGAACTAAATGCTTCTGCATCATTCATCGCCATGTCAGCTAAAATTTTACGATCAAGTTCAATACCAGCTTTTTTTAAACCATGAATAAAGTTTGAATAATTTATACCATTTAAACGACATGCTGCATTTATACGAATAATCCACAAACTTCTAAAGTCTCTTTTTTTCTGTTTACGATCGCGAAATGCGTAAACCATTGAACGCTCAACTTGCTCTTTTGCTTTACGGAAATGCTTACGACGACCACTATAAAAACCTTTTGCAAGTTTTAATATTTTTTTATGACGTGCTCTACGCACCGTACCTGTTTTTACTCTTGGCATTTTTTTCCCTCTTTACCTTATTGACTTTGTATCAAAAGGTGCCATTTTAATGGACTTTCCCATATAATATGGAGATATTAAATAGCATAAAATTACGCTATCATTGCCTTAATATTTTTTGCATCTACTTTTGCAATCACTTTTGGTGAATTTTGTACCCTACGAGTCCCCGCATCTTGTTTTGTTAAGATATGACTACGAAACGCTGTTCCACGCTTGATTGTACCGTTTTTTTTCACTTTAAAACGCTTAACAGCGCCTTTTACTGACTTCATTTTTGGCATCCTGATTCCTTTGTAAAATTCTAAAGCTATCATTAAACTGATGCTACGCTCTATAACAAGCAAAGTCTATGTTAAAAAAACAATGTTTCTAGAAAAAAATAGACTTTTAGGACGAAATTATATCAAAATAAGTTAAAACTGACCTTATACTATTTTTGATTTACATCCTGTATTTATTTTAAAAATTGCATATAATGGACAAAAATCTATGGCCGCTGTCGCAATTGGAACAAGACCAATCATTCCCCAAAAATTTTTATCATAAACACCATATCCCATGATAATAAAACCAATTAGCACTCTTAAAAACTTATCTATTTTACCAATATTACACATAATAACCTCCGATGTCAAAAAAATAAAACTCTAACTCAAGTTTTTTGAAAAAAATTGTACCATTACTTTTTAAAATATTTGTTAAAACTTTAAAGTTAATTTCGTTTATTATCTTTTGTTTGTCTTATTTTGTTATAATTTCATTAAAATAAAGGATTTTTCATGGGATTATATAATAGAGATTATGCACGTTCTTCATCATTTGGATTTGAGCGCATACACCGCAGTGAAGCGCAGATTGTCTCTTTTGTAAAAGAGACATATAAATTATTTGCAGCCTCAATGTTTGCCGCTGCCGTTGGTGCTTATGTTGGAATACCATTTGCACCTGTTGTTGCTGCCCATTATTGGGTTATAGCATTACCTTGGATGTTTTTTGGTATGTTTGGGTTAAATATAGCTAAAAAGAAACCTGGAATAAATATGATTGTACTTTTCATATTTACTTTTGTTAGTGGCATTATAATTACTCCTCTTCTTAGCCATGTTCTAGGAATGAAAGGCGGAGGAGCATTGGTGGCTGATGCTTTTTTAATGACATCTGCACTTTTTGGAGCTCTTAGCTTTTTTTCGATTAAAACCTCTAAAGATTTTACAACCTACACAAAACCATTAATCATTGCATTTTTTGTGATTATTGCATTTTCATTAATAAATATATTTTTCATACATAGCCCTATGATCTTTCTTGTAATTCAAGCTGCTTTTTTGTTAGTTATCAGCATCATGGTAATTCATGATACTCAAAATGTGATAAGAGGTGCTTATGAGACACCGATGGATGGCGCAATTGCACTTTATTTAGACTTTTTTAATCTATTTATAACACTTTTACAGTTATTTGGAGTATTTGGCTCAAGTGAAAACTAACGCACTCTCACCTAAAATATATCGGGTGATAGATGCAAATATTAATCGCTTAAAAGAGGCGATTAGAGTCCTAGAGGACATAGCAAGGTATTATGATGATAATAAAATTATATCGTTACAGTTAAAAGAATTACGTCATAAAATCAAGATTGATAATAGTGATGCTTTGCTAAATGCGCGTGATAGTGTGCGTGATGTTTTAAAACAATCTACTAACTCAGAGATGAAAAGGGATAATATTAAGGATGTTATTATTGCTAATTTTAAACGGACACAGGAATCTTCAAGGGTTTTAGAGGAGATGAATAAACTAATAAATACACAAACTTCTGCTAATTTTAAAGAGATTAGATATGCACTTTACCAAGTAGAAAAAACTTGGTATATTTAGTGCATAATATTAGTTATTAACAATATTTCAAATTCTAAATAATTAAGTGGATATTCTTGCATCAATTTTTTTGTTTGTTTAAATGTAAGTGTCCCTCTGCCTCCACTTACTCCACTTTTTTTGATATACTTAAACATTTCAACTTTAGAATCAAATTTTAAATTAAAATTAACAGTTTCATAACTTATATCAAAATATTTTTTTATTGATGAAACAATCTTTTGCTTTGAATAAATAAGCGAATCAAGTTTAGCAACACTATTTAATGTTTTAAAAGTATTTGATGTAAAAATTGCTAAATAAATTGGAACTTTTAGTAAAAATAAATGATAAAAAATTATATCCAAATCTTTGGCCCATTGTAGTGCTGATGATGATAAAATACAGTCTATTTTATAATCTGCAAGGCTTTTAAGCAATCTTTCATCATTAAAATCAGCATTAATTAGTTTTATTTTTTCTGACAAAGGATGATTTTGTAGCATTTTTTTAGAAAAATCAATTCCAATAAATGAATCAATATTCCAGTTTATCTGTTGATACACCGCTCCATCTCCGCAACCTAAATCTAAAATATTTTTAGGTTTAAACGTTATCATAGAAATTAATTTCTTTACTACTTGCTCTTGAATGGTATTATAATGTCCATAGTAATTTGCAGATCTTGAAAATTCGTTTTTTATTTTCATCTGTTTATAAGTAAAGAGAGTATAAAAATTATTATAACGCACATAACAATAGTCGCGCCAGATGGAAGTGAAAAAAGGTATGAAAGTACCATGCCTATAAAAACAGACAAACAAGCAAAAAGAAGTGATAAAAGTACAGTTTTTACAAAACTCTTTTTAAATTGCAAAGCTGTAATTGTAGGTATTACCATTAAAGCCGCTATTAAAAATGTTCCAACTATTCTAATAGATAAAGCAACTATGATGGCAACAACTGTAACTAAAAGGTAGTTCAATCTTTTTATCTTAATACCACTTGTTTTTGCAACCTCTTCATCATAAGCAATAAAAAGTAGCTCTTTTGAAAAGCCTAGCAATAATACTAAAGAGATGATACCAAAAATACTCATAACAATAAGATCATAATTGCTAACTGCTAAAATCGAGCCAAATAGATAACTAAAGAGTGAATTATTAAATGCTCCGCTAAGAGACACTATAATAATAGCAAGAGCTAAAGAACCAGAGAGAAAAATTGCTAAAATAGCATCTGAATAAAGGTCAAATCTATCTCGTAAATATTCAATCAGCCATGCACTTAAAATCGAGACAATAACAGCCATCCATAAAGTTGAAGTTCCGGTAAATATTCCAATGGCCACACCAACTAATGATGAGTGAGCTAATGTTTCTGTTATCAAAGAATATCTTTTTAAAACAATAAAAGAGCCGCTAACTGATGCCAAAATAGCAATGATAAAGCCAGCCAATAACGCTCTTTGCATAAATTCATAATGAAACATATCTAGCATAATAAGACTACTTTAATGAACATGATGATTAAATAAAAGATGAGCATTAGTTGCGTAAAGTTCGCTCATATTTTCACAACTTATAGATTCTTTTGGATTATTACATGTGAGGAGTTTTGTATTTATTGTAAGTACTCTTTTAACATCATCTATAATCACTCCCACGTCATGCGTGATAAAAAGTATTGTTATATTTTCATTTTTGTTCAAATCACGTAATAACTCATAAAAAAGATGTTGAGATTTTACATCAACTCCCGTATTTGGCTCATCTAATATCAAAACAGTTGGATTTGATGATAATGCTCTTGCTATCATTACTCTTTGTCTTTGACCTCCTGAGAGAGAACCTATCATCTTGTCTTTTAAATCTAAAATATCCATTTTTTTCATAGCATCATATACATATTTTAAATCTTTTTTATTATAGCGTCTAAAAAAACCGCTTTTTGATGTTCTGCCCATTTTTACAATATCAAAAACAGTTGCGGGAAAAGTAGCATCAAGTAAAACTGTACGCTGTGGAACGTAGCCTATTTTATTCCATCCTTTAAATTTATTGATATCTTGACCAAAAATTTTGATACTACCTGATGTTGGAGTCTGTAATTTTAATAGCATGCGAATAAATGTCGTTTTGCCACCCCCATTTGGACCAATTATAGCATCATATTCACCAGCAAAGATTTTTAATGATACAGAGTCAAGTATCTTTTGATTTTGAACTTCAAAATCCAAAGCTGTAACTTCAAAAATAGGAATTTTAAATTTTACTGACATTGCAAAACATGTGATATTTTTTTAAGATTTTCCATCATAAGAGAAAAATATGTTGCATGCTCTTTAAATTTTTTTGCTGTTATATTTACAATCGGCTGTAAAATTCCAATTTTTGCACCTGTCATATGTGCAATACTTTTCATAACGCTTGTATTTGTAAACGGTATAAAAAAGATTGTTGAAATATTATTATCTTTTACATCTTGCATAATTCTTTGTATAGTTTTTGCACTAGGTTGTGCATCTGGTGCTAGACCGCTGATGGAATCTATATAAAAGTGGTATCTGTGCCCAAGATATGAAAAAGCATTATGTCCTACTATTATTGTATGTTTTTTACAAGAGTGAAGCTTTGTTTTATATTTATTATCTATTTTTTTTAACAATATTAAAAACTTTTTTGTACGTGTTTGATATAATTTTTTATTTTGTGGAGATATTTTTTCAAATCTATCTCGTAAAAGTTTAGCCATAATAATCATATTATCAATATCTAGCCAATAATGAGGATCTCTTACACCATTTATATCTCTTAATTTAACGTATTTACCCATATCCAAAATATTTTTAGAATGTATAAAAGGAGCTACCCACGGTTCTAATCCAACCCCACTATAAACTATTAATTTAGCACGGTATAGTTTTACCATCATTTTTGGTGTTGGTTCAAAATCATGAATATCAACACCAATTGGATCAATCATAAAACAAGAGAGTGTGCCTCCTGCTATATTTTTAGCCATGTCATAAAGAGCAAATGTGCTTAGAGCAATTATTGGCTTACTTACTTGTAAATTTAACTTGTCGTTGCTAGTATGTGCTATCTTGTATAAATAAATACCTATAAATAAAATTAAAATAATTACAACTATCTTAATAACTTTCAAAATAACAACTCCCAATTTATATATACTATAATTATAGCAGATATAAGACAAAACCGTGCGGTATCACGCAAGCTTCTTTTAAGTAAGAGGGAATAATTAATTTTATAGTCAATGAAATTAATTATTCCCTCTTACTTATTTACCCAATTCTTTGCATGTAAGGTGATATTTTGATATAATTGCAACTTTAATAAGGAATTTTATATGACTACAAGCTTTTTGCTTACTACTCAAATTATATTGGTTATACTTATTGTGTTAGTTGTGCTTTTACAAAAAAGCTCGAGTATGGGTCTTGGTGCTTACAGCGGTTCTAACGAATCTGTATTTGGTGCAAAAGGACCAAATAGTTTTTTAGCTAAGGCAACATTTTTTATAGGATTTCTATTTTTAGCAAACACCATAGCGCTTGGTTACATGTATTCTAAACAAAAAAATGAATCTGTTGTAAATTTAGTTACAAATAAACATATTGTTCAAGCTCCAGTTATTGCACAAAAAATAAAACAAATAAAATCTACTAAGAAATAAAAAGGGGAGAAGTTTATGTTAAATAAAATTTTTGATGAATGTGAAATAAACATGCAAGATAGCGTTGAACACATGATGCGCGATTTTAAGACACTTCGTACGGGTAAAGTTACTACGCAAGTGCTTGATAATATCAAAATAGACTATTATGGAACATTGACCTCGCTTGATCAAGTTGGATCAGTTTTAGCAATTGATGCCACAACCATAGCAATAAATCCATGGGAAAAAAATCTATTAAGTGATATAGAAACCGCAATAAAAAAGGCAAATATTGGCGTTAATCCGAATAATGATGGAGATACAATTAAACTATTTTTTCCGCCGATGACAGTTCAACAGCGTCAAGAAAGTGCTAAACAGATGAAAATTATGGGTGAAAATGCAAAGGTTGCTATCAGAAATGATAGACGAAATGCAAATGATAAAATTAAAAAACTTGAAAAAAATAAAGATATAACAATAGATGAATCAAAATCAGCTCAAGAAAAGATTCAAAAAACAACAGATACATACATCTCTAAAATTGATGAAATATTAAAAGTAAAAGAAGCCGAAATCTTAAAAGTTTAATCAAACAGATATATTAGGAATTATGAATATGGATATTAAAAAAATCTACATGGATGCGGATGCTCTTTTAAAAGGACATTTTAAGTTAAGCTCAGGAAATCATTCCACATATTATCTACAATCTGCAAAAGTTTTAGAAAATCCAAAAATAACAAATCTTTTAGCGACTACTTTAGCAAGTCAAATAAAACAAAGTGGACTTAAAGTAGATACCGTCTGTGCTCCTGCTCTTGGAGGATTAATTGTTGGATATGCATTAGCTCAAGCACTTGATTGTAGATATATATTTGCGGAACGCGTACAAACAAAAATGAGTATTCGTCGTGGTTTTGAAATAAAACCAAATGAACGAGTGTTAATATGTGAAGATATTATAACTACTGGCGGTTCAGCTATGGAGGCAGCCGAAGTTGTAAAATCTCTTAATGGTACTATCATTGGTTTTGCAGCTCTTGCAAATCGTGGATTTTGTAAAAGACAAAATAGCGATATTGCTACGAAATCAAATTGTAAACTACCACAAGATATACCATTTTTTGCACTTGCAGATTTTACATTTGAGATATATAAATCAAACGAGTGTCCGCTATGTAAATCTGGAAGCATAGCTATTAAACCTGGCTCAAGACAAGATTAAGTACCTATCCAAAAAAAACTTTCATCAATTTCTTAGTAGTAATATTATATAATTTTAGGATACCTTTAGATAAAATTTGTGAGGAATAAATTAATGACTAAATATATTTTTGTAACTGGAGGAGTTTTAAGTTCGCTTGGAAAAGGGATTACTGCCGCTAGTGTAGGCACCTTATTAAAACATTCAAACCTAGATGTAGGCATGTTAAAAATTGACCCTTACATAAATGTTGACCCAGGAACTATGAGTCCACTTGAGCATGGCGAAGTTTTTGTAACAAAAGATGGTGCTGAAACCGACTTAGATATAGGAAATTATGAAAGATTTTTAGATGAATCTTTTTTAAAATCGAGTAACTTTACAACGGGTCAAGTATATTCTAGCGTGATAGAGCGTGAACGAAATGGCGGATATTTAGGTCAAACCATACAAGTTGTACCTCATATCGTAGGTGAAATTGTAAAACGAATAAAAAAAGCTGGCAAAGGACATGATATTTTAATCATAGAACTTGGTGGAACTGTTGGTGATATTGAAGGTTTGCCTTTTATGGAAGCAATTAGGCAAATGAAACATGATGATGAGGTTGAGGGAACATTTTTTATTCATGTGACATTAATTCCATATATAAAAGCTGCTGGTGAACTAAAAAGTAAGCCAACTCAACATTCAGTACAAGAGCTTCGCCGTATTGGTATTACACCTCATATGATAATAGCTAGAAGTGAGAATGCTCTTCCAAAAACTTTTAAGAAAAAATTGGCTATGAGCTGTGATGTTAGTCCTGACAGTGTGGTTGAGGCACTTGATGCAGCAACTATATATGATGTTCCGGTCTCATTTTTAAGACAAAATATTTTAACCCCAATAGCTAAAGAATTAAAACTAGGAGTTCTAACTCCCAATATGCAAGAATGGGATAGCTTGGTAAAAAAAATTGTTCAGCCAAAAAATCGTATAGTTTTAGGTTTTGTTGGAAAATATCTTCAATTAAAAGAATCATATAAATCTTTAACAGAATCACTAATTCACTCAGGAGCTCATCTTGATACTAGAGTTGAAATTTGTTGGGTAGATAGTGAAGATATAGAGGAAAAAAATACGCAAGAGTTATTAGGAGATTGTGATTGTATTTTAGTAGCTGGTGGTTTCGGAAATCGTGGAATAGAGGGGAAAATTCAAGCTATTGAGTATGCAAGAGTAAATAAAGTCCCATATCTTGGAATATGCTTAGGAATGCAGCTAGCAATCGTTGAATATGCTAGAAATGTTTTGGGTTACAGTGATGCTAACTCCATAGAATTTGATAAAAACACTAAGCATCCTTTTATTTTTTTAATAGATAATTTTTTAGATCAAAGTGGAAATAAACAACTTCGCACCCACACCTCTCCCATGGGTGGAACTCTTCGTCTTGGAGAGTATCCTTGCAAAACAAAAAAAGATTCAATTCTTCGTAAAGCATATAATGATGAAGAGATTATACATGAACGCCATAGACACCGTTATGAAGCAAATCCTATCTACAGACAAGAGTTTGAAAATGCTGGGATGGTCGTAACTGGTGAATCGAATGGTTTAATTGAAACAGTTGAAATTAAAAATCATCCTTGGTTTTTAGGTGTTCAATTTCATCCAGAATTTACCTCTCGCTTACAAACTCCAAACCCTACTATCTTAGCATTTGTAAAAGCAGCCCTTGAACAAGCTTGATAACACAAATCTGATAACACTTGATGAGCTATATCAACTATTATCAAAACGTATTGATATAGACGAAAAAAAACTAAAAGATATACCACCGCCAAATCTTTTAAAAAATGCTAAATATGCAGCAAAAAGAGTGGCAACAGCAATAAAAAATAAAGAAAAAATTACAATCATTGGCGATTATGATGTTGATGGCGTTACCTCATCATCAATTATGGTTCTTTTTTTTAGAGAAATAAATTATCCTATACAGTGTATAATACCAAATAGATTTACAGATGGATATGGTATAAATACTGAAGTTTTAAAAAGAGTTGATGCAGATATTATAATCACGGTAGATAATGGGATTTCAGCTATTTTAGCAGCACAATTATGTAAGCAAAGAGGTATTGATCTAATTATTACTGACCATCATACACCGCCAAATATACTCCCAGATGCTTACGCAATTATCAATCCCAAGATTGATGGATGCCTCTATCCATTTAAAGAGATTTGTGGTGCACAAGTAGCATGGCTATTTTTAGGGCTTATAAAGCAAGAATTATCTTTGCATGTAGATTTAAAACAATATTTAGGTCTTGTTGCTATTGCAATAATAGCAGATATAATGCCATTAAAAGATATAAATCGTACAATTGTAAAAGCTGGATTAAATCATATAATACACTCCACTCGTCCATGTTTTGTCATAATAAAAGAATTTTTAAATAAAGATAAACTACTTTGTGATGATATAGGTTTCATGATAGCTCCTAGATTAAATGCGGCGGGAAGACTTCAAGATGCATCAATTGCACTTGATTTTTTAACCTCTTGTACGCATGCAGATGCAGTAAAGCAGTTTGAATTATTAAATAATTTAAATGAACAAAGAAAAGGCTTACAGCTTGAAGCTGTACAGATGGCAAGCTTGCATGTAAATAAAAATGATAAAATTATAGTCATTGCAAAAGAAAATTGGAATGAAGGCGTTGTTGGCATTGTCGCTTCACAATTAGCCGATAAATATCAAAAACCAGCAATTGTTTTAAGTATAAATGAAGATATTGCAAAAGGCAGTGCTAGAAGTATAGGTGAAGTTGATATATTTTCAATAATTAATTCTGCTAAAGAGTTGCTAATAAAATTTGGCGGACATAAAATGGCAGCAGGTCTTAGCTTACATGTAGATAAATTAGATAGATTTAGAAAAATCGTAAATCAAACAGCATCAAAACTAAAGCCATCTGATTTTATTATAAAACATGAAATTGTAGGACAACTAAATATAAATAGCATTAATTTTGAACTCTTAAATCTACTTGATAAATTCGAACCTTTTGGAGAAGCAAATCCACGCCCAAAATTTTTAATAAAAAATGCACAAATTATACATATAAAATATTTTGGTGTAGATAAATCACATAGTAAACTAAGCATAAAACTAAAGCCTTATGATAAAAAATTAGTTGAAGTCATAGCTTTTAGGCAAATCATTGCGATGCCTAAAAATAAAAAGATTACATGTAGTTTTACAGTAAATAAAAATATTTTCAATAAAAATATTTCGATTCAATTAATAATGGATAAGCACTTAATTACTGCATAAGCGTTATCAACTCTTTTATAGTTTCATCAAAATTACTTACAAAAGTTGCACTTTGAACCATAAATTTTTCCATCTGCTCTTTTTTATCTATCGCCTCATCTAACTCTTGATCATTTCCTTTGTTGTATGCACCTATTCGTATGAGTGTTTCGTTTTCACGCAATAAAGTGTAAAGTCGTTTAAATTTCATAACTGCATTTAAATGCTCTTTACCTATGATATCTGTCATGACCCTTGAGGCTGAATTTAAAATATTTATGGGAGGATAAATACCAAAATCTGTAAGTTCACGAGATAAAATAATATGCCCATCTAAAATAGAGCGAGATTGATCAGCTATTGGATCATTCATATCATCTGCTTCAATTAAAACTGTAAAAAAAGCAGTAATTGAGCCTTTGCCTTTCTCTTTTCCGGCTCGCTCCATGAGTTGTGGTAATAAAGTAAGTGAAGATGGTGGATAACCTTTCGAAGTTGGGGGCTCACCCAAGGCCAGTCCAATTTCGCGCTGTGCCATGGCAAATCTTGTTACAGAATCCATAATAAAAAGTACATCCTCTCCCTTATCTTTAAAGTATTCCGCAACGCTCATAGCTGAGAAAGCACCATATTTACGCATTAAAGGTGAATCATCAGATGTTGCTACTATAATCACTGTATTTTCAAGATTGCCATTAAGATTCTTCTCAATAAACTCAGGAACCTCACGTCCCCTCTCTCCAATTAGTGCAACTACTTTAATGGGTGCTTCACTACCTCTTACAATCATACCCATAAGTGTTGATTTACCAACCCCACTCCCTGCAAAAATACCTAATTTCTGACCTTTACCACAAGTTAAAAAGCTGTCTATTGTTTTTACTCCAACACTAAACTTTTCATCAATTAAGCCACGCTTCATAGCCTCTATTGGTGCTTTTATAATGGGTTTAAAATTTTGTGATTTTATGCTTCCTTTATCATCAATTGGATTCATAAATGGGTTTACCACACGACCTAAAAGCTCATCACCAACAGGAATGTTCATACCATTTGAATCTTGATAAACTTTATCTTTTGAACAAAATCCCTCCACAAAACCAAAAGGAGTTATAAAAAATAGATTATCCTCTATCTCTGTTACCATACCAGCGAGTCGCAACTCTTTATCATTAGATACAATTTTAACCATATCGCCAATACTTACATGCAAGCCTTTTGCCGTAATGACATTAGCATTTATCTTAACAATCTCTCCGAAAAGGACAGAATAATTTTGTAAAGACAGTTTATTTTTTAATGATTTAAGAGGCATTGCATAAACACTTTAATAACGATTTCCAATTGGAGCATTAATTAAAGAGAAAAATTCTGCTCTAGTCTTTTCATCACTTTTAAAAAGTCCCCGCAAAGCACTCGAAGTTGTGGTGGAATTTATCTTTTTTACCCCTCGCATCTCCATGCACATATGACGTGCTTGAATAACAACAGCCACACCTTTTGGTTTAATTGTTTGCATAATTGCATCAGCTATCTGCTCTGTTAGCTGTTCTTGTATCTGCATACGGCGTGCAAATACATCAACAGCACGTGGAATTTTTGAAAGACCTACAACTTTACCATCAGGAATGTAAGCCACATGTGCCTTGCCAATAATGGGAAGTAGGTGATGTTCGCATGTAGAATATATTTCTATATCTTTAATTAATACCATTTCATCATTTGAACTTGTAAAAAGAGCTGATAAGAGTATCTCTTTGGCATCTTGCTTATAACCACCAAACATAAATTCATAAGCCTTGCGGACACGTTTTGGTGTTTTTAAAAGTCCTTCTCTTTGCGGATTTTCATTGATATAAAGCATCATTTGTCTTACTGCATTTTCGAACTGAACCTCTTTTTTATCACTCAAAATACCACCTTTAACCTTTCTCAACATTATAGCAGATATGCTAAAAATAATCATATTTGTGATACAATCTCATAATTTAACAAGCAAGGACAAGCGGGCATGACTCATGAAATTAAACTGATAGTGTTTAGTTTTATAGGACTTATATTAGTTGGAACAGTACTTTTGTTAATGCCTTTTGCTCATCATGGTAATTTAAGTTTTATAAATGCTATTTTTACATCAACATCTGCTGTATGTGTAACTGGTTTGATTGTTAAAAATACTGCTATAAACTTTACTTTTTTTGGACAATTAATTATTTTAATTCTTATTCAAATTGGTGGAGTTGGTTATATGACTGCTGTAACATTTTTAGCAGTTATGAGGCGCCATAAAATAAGTTATAGAGATCGTTTAATTTTAAAAGAATCTTTGAATTATCCTGGAATGGATGGATTAGTACGATTTATGAAGATTGTTTTTACCTCTATCTTTTTAATTGAGGCTATAGGAGCAGTGATTTTAACACTAAAATTTTGGACAAATATGCCACTTGATAAGGCTGTTTGGTTTGGAGTTTTTCACTCGATATCTGCATTTAATAATGCAGGTTTTTCGCTCTTTAGCAATAATTTAATGAGTTACCAACATAGCTTAGTTATAAATATAACTATTCCAGTTTTAATTATTTTAGGGGGTCTTGGATATTTTGTCTTAATAGAACTTTATAGTTTTCGTAAGCAAAGAATCCCACGTCTCTCAACTCATACAAAAATTGTCCTTATCTCAACAGTTATTTTAATCCTTCTTGGTATGATATTACTCCTATCACTAGATTACAATACCGTTTTTAAATCGCTTAGTTGGCCATATAAAATACTAGCTGCTTGGTTTACTTCTGTAAATTTTAGAACTGCTGGATTTAATACAGTTAATTTAGCTCACATGTCCAATGCAAATCTATTTTTTTCAACAATCTTTATGATGATAGGTGGCGCACCAGGTGGTACAGCAGGTGGTATTAAAATAACTACTGTCGCATTAGCTTTTATTGGCGTATGGTATACTCTAAAAGGTGATACTAACGCACATATTTTTCGCCGCTCAATACCACAATATCAAATAAATAAAGCCTATGCTATAATATTTATCGCATCAATTTATATTTTTTGCTCAACAGTTTTTTTAAGCGAATTTGAACATATGCCATTTTTAAGAATCTTATTTGAGTCATGCTCTGCATTTGGCACAGTTGGACTCTCAACTGGTAATGGTGGAGTACTAAGCTATAGTGCCTTATTTAATACTTTTGGGAAAATAAATATTATATTTTTAATGTTTATAGGTCGTATTGGTGTTTTTGCTTTTACAGCAATTCTTGTTGGTAAAACTGTACAAAGCAGGATAAAATATGCAGATGGAAAGGTTTTAATATGAGTAGTTACGCGGTTGTTGGTGTTGGTAGATTTGGATTTCACATAGCTAAAGGTTTGGCACAACAGGGTATAAATGTAATAGCCATTGATAATGAGCCTGAACAGATTCGTGAAATTAGTGAATATGTTCAAGATGCAATTTTACTAGATTCAACAGATCTTCATGCATTAAAAGAAGCAGGTATCGGACAGGTAAATGTAGCAATTGTAAGTATTGGTGAAGATATAGAATCAAGTCTTCTTACCGTTATGGCATTAAAAGAATTAAAAATTGAGATGATTGTAGCAAAAGCAATTACCAAGATGCATGGCAAGATTCTCTCTAAATTAAGTGTTAATAAAGTTGTTTACCCAGAAAAAGAATCGGCAATAAGGCTCGTTAAATCAATAGTTCAAAATTTAAATTATGAAACAATAAATCTTTCAATCACTATGAAAATAGCAAAAATAGCAATTCCACCATTTTTAGTTGATGTATCCATATTATCACCTCTTTTTAAAGATGAATTTGATGTAAAACCAATCGCTTATAAACATCAGGGAGTCTGGCACACTTCATTTGAAAAAGATGATATTTTAGACAAGGGTGATATTTTAGTAGTTCTCGGTGATAGTGCTCATATTAAAGCACTTAGTGAAAAAGTAAGCTAGATATCTAAATCTTATAAGCAAGAGACCATAAATAATTTTATGGTCTCTTGCTTATGTTTTAAAACATATAAGAAAAAATTTATTTTACATAACAAATACAGTAGGTACAATAAGCGGATATTTTTTCATTTTACGATAAATATGTTTTCGTACAATTTGACGAAGATCATTTTCTAATGCTCTTGGATTTTTAATAAGCCCCTCTTTAATATTTGCAAGAAAATGTTCTAATACAGTTTCCATCTCATTTGCAAATACTCTATCTTGTCTATCTGGCACTAAACCAAATGTTGTCACTCTTGGTTTTGCTATCATAGTTGAATTATCTTCATTAATTTGAGCAACTATCATAACTATACCCTCTTGGGCTAATTTTTGACGATCTATTACTATATCATTTTCAATTTTGTTATTATTTTGATTATCAATGTATGTTTTTCCACTTTTAACGGTTTTTGTTTTACGCATAAATTTTGGACTAACTTCGATGCATTCACCATCACTCATAAGTAAAATATTACGCTCAGGAACACCACAAAGCATTGCGGTTTCTTTATGCTTAACAATATGATTATATTCACCATGAACTGGTAAAAAGAATTTAGGATTAACAAGACGAAGGATAAGTTTTTGTTCCTCCATGCTAGCATGCCCTGATACATGTATATCTTTATCCGATGCTACTTTTGCACCTGCACGTTGAAGATGATTTAACATAGTTGAAATTGAACCTTCATTACCAGGAATTGCACGAGCAGATAATACAATCAAATCGTTTGGTTTTATTTTTACATGTCTGTGTTCGCCTATTGACATTCTAAATAATGCACTGCTAGGCTCTCCTTGTGAACCTGTTGTGACAATAAGCACCTCTTTATCACTAACATGAGATATTTCGTCTGGTTCTATAAAAATATTTTTAGGAAGTTTTATATAATCATATTGCATGCAAACCTCCAAATTCCTCTCCATTGAACGTCCTATCACACAAACTTTACGTCCATGTTTTATACCATATTGAATAGCTTGATATATGCGGTGTACATTAGAGCTAAATGTTGACATAATAATACGTCCTTGAGCTCTTGCAAAAATTCTATCAAAACCAGGTGCGACAGTTAATTCGCTCGGAGTCGGCTGAATATTATATGAATTTGTAGAATCACTAAGTAAACACAACACTCCTTTTTCACCGTAATGAGCAAAACGATGCAAATCTGCTGTATAACCATCAATTGGCGTATGATCTATTTTAAAATCTCCCGTATGAATAACGGTGCCAGCAGGTGTAGTAATGGCTAGTGAAGATGAATCAATAATAGAATGAGTCATATGCATCCACTCAATCTCAAAATCATTACCTATTTTATAAATCTTACGTTTTTCAACAGGATTAAAATATCGTTTATATTCCTTTAATCTATGTTCATTAAATTTATTTTCAATCATAGCTAAAGGTAGTGGTGTACCATAAATTGGAAATTGCATCTCTTTATATAGGTATGGTACAGCTCCAATATGGTCTTCATGGGCGTGAGTGATGATAACTGCTATGATTTTATCTTTAATCTCTTTAATATATGTAAAATCAGGTACTAAAATATCAACACCATGCATATCTTCATTAGGAAAACTCATGCCAACATCAATAATAATCGCTTCCTTTTCAGTTTCAAACACGGTGATATTTCCGCCAATTTCACCCAATCCACCAAGTGGAGTAATTTTAATTTTATTTTGACTCTCCAAATTTAATTTATAGTGAGGGTTAAGTCTTTGTTTATGCATCTCCTGATTTTTGATAACAAATTCTTTTAATTTTGCATTTACTGGGGAAGGTGCGTGTCTGCGACGACGTGAATTATTTTTATTACCTTGAGAAGGCTTATTATTTGGTCTTCGCTCTTTTAATTCATTGTCTGTTGATTTTACATGTACAGATTTTGCCTGTACGCTTTTTTGCTCTTTATTCATCCAAACTCCTTATTATAAATTTAGTTTTTTATAGAGTTGGTGATAGTCACTAGTACTTAGCTGATGAGGTCTGATTGAATGTAAAATATTTAATTCATTAAAAAGTTTTATTAACATAGTTTTATCATAATATGAAGATAAATTTTTCATAAGTGTTTTTCTGGGTTGCGTAAATGCACCTCTTAACATTTCTTGAAATTTTTTATCCCTTGCATCTGAATATTTTTGTATTAATATAACAGATGAATCTACCTTAGGCATAGGCTCAAATGCAGTAGGAGGAACCTCTATTATAATAGAGGCATCTGCTACACTTTGTGTTATAACACTAAGTGCACTAAACTTCCTATTCATACTTTTTGCCGTAAATTTAAGTGCAACTTCACGTTGAACCATAACTAAAATAGATTTACACATTGGATCTGCGAGTGCTTTTAAAACTATATTTGTAGCTATATAATATGGCAAATTTGCTATTAAATCATATGGCTGTAATATTAGTGAATTCTTCCAACTCTGTAAAACATCTCCACAATTAATATGAAGTTGTTTGGAACTAATTTGTTCTTTAAATCTTTTATATAATCTTTTACATAAATCGGTATCGACCTCAAAAGCTTCTACACTTTTGACATTAACTAAAAATTTAGTTAAATCACCTAAGCCAGGCCCAATTTCTACAATTTTATTGTTGTTTTTGGGCATCGCTTCGACAATTTTTTGCAAAACCACTTCATCTTTTAAAAAGTTTTGTCCAAATCTCTTTTTAGCTGTAACGATAACATCTTTCATAAAAGAGTTTACAATAATATTTCTTATAAAGAGTTAAATGATATAATTAAGTGCCAGACCATAATAAATGTCATATTTAACAATTTTTAAAAGGTTTAGTTTTAAGGCGGGCTTTTGTTGGCGATACTGGTATCGTTAACGAAAGTGCAACGCAGAAAATAAGCCTCTTAAAATTTGCCCTCTGGGTAAATTATGATATTTATTATGGTCTGGCACTTATAAAGTAAGGAGTGAATTATGAAGATATTTAGGATATTAATATTAGCTATGCTGATAGCATTCTCAGGTTGTGCTCAAAAAGGTGCTATAGAAGTTGACTCAGCTGCAACTAATTATATTATGCATTTTGAAACTGGAAAAATTACTGCAATTAGACTTGTTGTTATCAAAGACAATGGAGCTGGAACATTTATAGGCGCGATTACTGGTGCAATATTAGGTTCAATGATAGGTAGAGGAAATGGCAGTACGCTTGCTTCACTAGCTGGCGGTTTAGGAGGTGCTTATGCAGGACACCAATTAGCAAAAACAAATGCTCAAGAATTAACCATACGTCTTGATAAAAATAATAATGAAGTTGTGACTATCGTAAAAGGACAAGAATTTTATATAGGTGAAAGAGTAAGAATTATTAAAAAATATGGAACAACAGTTAGTAGCGTAGAACCTTATGAATAACTGACCTTGCACACTTCTCAAAAGACAGTATTTTTTCATTGCTACGCAAATGCTTTGCTTATTTTATAGCTTTAGGGATTGTAAGGATTTTAGCTTAAATATTAGACTTGTCGCAACAAGTCTAATATTTAACATGCATCTTTTGTGTGAGTACCATCACAAAATGGTTCGTTTGCACTTTTTTTACATGTACAAATATAATATGTTTTACTCTCATCAACACTAAATGCTGTAGGAGTCATTCCTGTTCCTTTATGACTCCCATCGCAAAGTGCTTTATCACCACTCCTGCCACATGTGCAATAATGATACTCTTTTCCTGCTTCTAATTCAACTGCTACTGGTTCTGACATGCCTTATCCTTTAAAATTATTTTTTACGTGAATATCGCTTGCGCTCATTTTCAGTTAAATATCGTTTACGCACACGAATATTTTTTGGCGTAACTTCGAGTAGTTCATCATCTTCAATCCATTCTAATGCACGCTCCAAGCTCATATTTCGTGGTGGAACAAGTTTTATTGATTCATCTGCACCGCTTGAGCGTACATTTGATTGTTGTTTTCCTTTAATAGGATTTACTGACAAATCATTAGAACGTGTATGTTCACCAATTATCATGCCCTCATAAACCTTAGTTTGTGGTCCAATAAATAAAACGCCTCTATCTTGTAGAGCAAACAAAGAGTAGGCCAATGAAACACCTGCTTCCATCGAAATAAGTGCACCGTAAGTACGTGATTCAACATGTCCGCTAAATGGACGAAACTCTAAAAATGAGTGGTTCATAATACCCTCACCCCTAGTATCTGTTAAAAACTGTCCACGAAATCCGATTAATGAACGTGCTGGAATCTCAAATTCAATACGTTGAAAACCTTCACCCATAGGAAGCATTGATTTCATCTCCGCTTTTCTTTTTCCAAGACGCTCTATTACACTACCACTAAACTCTTCTGGTACATCAATAACTAAATGTTCAAATGGTTCACATTTAATACCTTCTATCTCTTTTATAATAACCTCTGGACGTGATATCCCAAATTCAAAACCTTCACGACGCATATTTTCAGCAAGAATTGTAATTTGCAGCTCTCCACGACCTGAAACTTTAAATTTGCCTTCTCCTACAATGTCAAAATTCATAGCAACATTTGTTTGCATCTCAGCTTCAAGACGATCTTTTATTTTATTTGATGTAACATGTTTACCATCTTGTCCAGCAAATGGTGAATCATTTACAGAGAAAACAACACTGAGTGTTGGTTCTTCAATATGCATAAGATCAAGTGGAATTGGATTATTTAAATCACAGATACTATCACCCACATCAACTGTTTCAAGTCCTGCAAACGCAACAATATCACCAGCTTCGGCCTCTTCAATTTCCATACGATTTAAGCCATAAAAACCAATAAGTTTTGTTATACGTCCCTTAACAAACTCACCGTCAGCTTTTGCAAGAATAATATTATTACCCTTTTTGATAGTTCCATTAAAAATACGTGAAATACCTATTTTACCTACATAATTATCATAATCGAGTGTAAAAACCTGTGCTTGAACTGAATTATTTTTGTCACCTTCTGGTTGTGGAATTTCATTTATAATCGTTTCAAAAATACATTTAAAATCACCATCTTTATCTTCCATATCAAGCTTTGCCACACCATCGCGTGCAGCAGCATAAATAATTGGGAAATCAAGTTGATCTTCTGTTGCATTCATAGCAGCAAAAAGATCAAACATCTCATCAACAACGCGTTCAGGCTCAGCTGATGGTTTATCTATTTTATTAATTACGACTATTGGTTTTTTACCAAGTGCTAACATCTTTTTAACAACAAACTTAGTTTGAGGCATAACGCCTTCATAAGCATCAACTAAAACCAATACACCATCAACCATTTTTAAAACTCGTTCAACTTCTCCACCAAAATCAGCGTGACCTGGAGTGTCAATAATGTTAATTTTGTAATCTTTATAACGAATGGCAGTATTTTTAGAAAGAATAGTAATTCCTCTTTCTTTTTCTAGTGCATTACTATCCATGGCTCTTTCATCATGTTGTTCATGAGAACCAAATGTTCCAGATTGTTCAAGTAATCCATCAACTAATGTTGTTTTACCATGGTCAACGTGTGCTATGACGGCTATATTTCTAATATTTTGCAAGCTATTTCCTAATAATATTCTACATATGTAGGGATAAATTTTCGCGATTATATCTAAAATATACTGTAATTTATCTATTTTTTGTTATTATCATAAAAAAATAGGTATTTTTATGAATGCATTAATAATTATCGTAGAAGATGAGGAAGATATTTTAGAACTTATTGAGTACTCTTTAACAAAAGAAGGATTTGAAGTAATAGGGTTTTTAAATACTAAAAATGTTAAAAATGTTTTAAAAGAAGAAGATGTTGATATTATAATAATGGATAGAAATCTCCCAAATGTTGAAGGGAGTGAGTTTATAACATCCCTTAGAAAAAATGATATTAATACACCTGTAATTTATTTAAGTGCAAAAGATAGTGACGAACAAATAGAAGAGGGATTTTTACGTGGTGGTGATGATTATATAACTAAACCTTTTAATATTAAGGAATTAGTTTATCGTGTAAAAGCTGTATTAAAACGCACTAAATATATCAATGAAGAAAATATTGTAAAATATAAAGATATAAGGCTTAATTTAAATTTATATATAGTAACAGTAGATAATTTAGAAGTAAAATTAACAAAATTAGAATTTAATCTACTCTTAATATTAATACAAAATCAAAACAGTGTCTTAAATAGGGAATTTTTACTACAAAAAGTTTGGGGGCTAGATGATATTTACCAAGATAAAACAGTAAACGTTACAATAAGTCGTCTAAAAGAGAAAATAGATCCAACAAAACAAAAAGAGTATATAAAAAGTGTCCGTGGTATTGGATATACTATGGGGCATCTTTAAAACCTTTTATATTAAAAAGAGATTTTATGCCAAAATTACATAAATTTTTTCTATATAATTTTTTAGGAATTTATATATCAACTTTTTTAATTATATCCTTTTTCGGATATTTTACTTTAAAAACAATTTTTTTAAATCAAATGAAAAATGAACTTATATTATCTATTAATTTATCATCAAAACTATTACCATCTACAAAAAATATTAATTCTTTTGTAAATGAAATACATAAAATTACAGGCGATGAAATAACAATTATCACTTTTACTGGAATTGTTTTAGCTAAAAGTAATTTTAACAAAAATAAAAGAATTTTATATCTTACAAAATATACAAAATATAAACATAAATATATCTATTTAATAATATCAAAAGATTTAACAGTTTTTTATCATGAATTTTATATTATGTATATAAAAATTTTATCTATTTTTTTACTTTTTATGATTATTGGATTAATTGTGATATATAAAATGAGTAAAAAAGTAAAATATGACATAAACCAAATTACAAATTATCTTAATGAGATATCAGATAAAAATTATAAAGCCGTTATAAAAACTAGATATTTTAATGAATTTTTATATATATCTCTGTTATTAAAAAATTTAGTAAAAAAATTGGCAAATAGAGAGAAAAAGAAAGATAAATATAATGCTAAATTAAGACTTATAAATAAACAAAAAAATGATATTCTCTCTGCCATTTCACATGAATTTAAAAATCCTATTGCTGCTGTTGTGGGATATGCCCAAACAATCCGTGAAGATCAAGATATTAATATAAATATACGCGATAGATTTTTAGATAAAATCTTATCTAATGCACAAAAAATAACAACCATGATAGATAGACTTGCTCTATCTATCAAATTAGAAAATAATAACTTAACAATCTCACCAGTAAAATTTAATATAGCAGACGTATGTGTTGATGTAAAAAATATTTTAAATATAAAATATAGAAATAGAAAAATTCTTTTACATGTAAAAGAATATACTATTTTTTCAGATAAAACAATGTTAGAGTTAGTAATTATAAATCTTGTTGATAATGCATTAAAATATTCTGAGGATGATGTAAATATATCACTTAAAAATTCCTTTTTATCTGTAAGTGATAATGGTATAGGTTTTAATGAAACACAAATAGATAAAATTACTTCAAAATTTTATCGTATAAAAACAAATAATTGGGATAATTCAATAGGTTTGGGATTAACTATTGTGTCATATATATTAAAATTAAATAATTTAAATTTAGTTATTAAAAGCAAACCAAATATTGGTTCATCTTTTGGATTTGATCTATCATCTTTAAAAATATGATTAAAATACCAAAAATTATAAAACCATTAATAAATATCATAGAAAAAAATGGTGGTAAATGTATCTTAGTGGGTGGATTTATTAGAGATTCATTATTAAAAATAAAATCAAAAGATATAGATCTAGAGATATATAATTTTGATAGTTTTAATAAGCTTTATGAAATCTTAAAAGATTATGGGAATGCAACTCTCGTTGGCAAAAATTTTGGAGTTTTAAAGATAAATATAGATGGATATGATATAGATATTTCCCTTGCAAGAATTGAATATAAAGTATCTACAGGTCATAAAGGTTTTAATATTTTATTTATTAATAATTTTGACTTTAAAAAAGCTGCAAAAAGAAGGGATTTTACAATCAATGCAATAGGCTATGATATAAAAACAAAAACTATTTTAGACCCATATAATGGCATTGAAGATTTAAAAAATAGAGTGTTAAAATATGTAGATGAACAAACGTTCATACAAGACCCATTGAGAGTTTTTAGAGCTATTGGTTTTTGTGCTAGATTTTTGCTTACATGTCAAGATAATCTAATAAAAAAATGTCGTTTTTTAGCAGATAATAACTTTATAGATGAATTACCAAAACAAAGAATATATCAAGAAATATTAAAGCTTCTGCTTTTAAGTAAAAAACCATCTATTGGCTTTAAACTTTTTCATACATTTAATCTTATAAAATATTTTCCAGAACTCTTGCATGTAAAAAATAATTTTTTATATCTTGATAATATGGTAAAACTAAAAACTAAAGATACAAAAACAAATATCATATTAATGTTTGGAATCTTAGCTTTTGATTTTTCTTCGCAACAAGAGGTTGATCTTTTTTTAGATAGATTTTTAGATAATAAATTTATAAAAAGAGAGGTACAAAATCTTTTTTTACAAAAAGATAGTTTAAAACAACTATCTTTAAAAATAGTTACAAATTATGATATTTATCTATTAAGTACAAAAGTAAATATTAAAAATCTTTTAATTATTAATGAAGCCAGAGAATTAAAATATAAAAATATAAAAAATCAGGCTATAAAATTAAATATATTAATAAAAAAACCAAAACCACTTCTTTGTGGTATAGATTTAATTAATTTAGGTTTGTTACCCTCACCAAAATTTTCAATTATCTTAAAAAAATCATATGATGCTCAACTAAAAGAGTTATTTCTAACAAAAGATGATGCTAAAAAGTGGTTAAAAAATAATTTTTGAACTATCAATTTCTATTTGGGTATGAACATTTCCTCTTGGATTAAAATCTGCTATCAATTTCAGATATTTTGGTTTTAATCTCATTTGTAAAGTATCATAAATCTCATTTGCACTATCTTCATGTGAGATATATCTATCTTTAAATGAATTTATATACAATTTTATCGCTTTTAACTCAACTACCCACTTCTTTGGTATATATTCTATAAAAATAGTTGCAAAATCTGGATATCCACTTCTAGGACATAAACAACTAAATTCAGGAAGTGTTAATTTTATAAGATAATTTTTTTTATTTTTATTTGACCATATTTCTAAATCCTTTTCTACATTAAAATTTTTAATTATTTTTTCACCATATTTCATTTTATATTTCCTTTAGATTATCCAAATATCTACCTTGAAAGATATCAATATTAATATCTTTCAATTTATTATAACTTTGTTTATCTTCTATCATTTTTATCCAAGATTTGATTTTTAGTTTATCTATTGTAATTTGTAAGCCAAAAAGTAATTCTCTATAAACTTTTAAATCAAGATGTTTTACATATTTTGAATCAAATCTCACCATATCCACTTCTAATTTTTTGAAGTACAAAAAACTTGTATAACATCCACAAAATTTATCTATTGCAATAAAAAATCCAAGATCTCTTATTTCTTGAATAACTTTTTTAAAATATAAAACATTATAATAATATTCTTTTTCATAAATCAAAAAAATGATTCTTTTAACTATATTTGGATAATTAAACAATAATTTTTTTACATGTAATATAAATTTTGGCTCTCTTAAAGTTGTAGGAGAAATATTAAAAGCATATTTATCATTATTTTTTGATAATTTAAGTGCTATCTTATCAAAAAGTATAAGATCAAATTCATATGACAATCCTAATCTATTAATAACTGGCATAAAACTTTTTTGGTAAATCATTTTATCTTCAATTTTTAATCTAATAGACAAATCTTTAAACATAATTTTATTATCTTTATCATAAACATTTTGTGAAAAAAGTAAAAAATTATTAGATTTAATAGCATTAATTATAGAAATTTCAAGACTTTTTGGATTGATTTGTTCTTCATCATCTTTTAAAAGAGTTTTAGATGATTTGACCAATTTTTGTAATTGAAATAAATAATCTATCATATAATCTAGATTTTTAGAAAAATTATTATCTAGTATAGAAATATCTATTTGTAATTCTATATTATTTATCTTATAATTTAATACCTTTAAAGAAAATAGTTCAAAAATATCTTTATATTTATCTTTGTTTCCTTTTAAACCTATCAAAAAATCTCCACCTTTTAAATGACCAATTGGAAATTTTTTTATATTTTTAGAAGATAAAAAATTATCTAAAAATAAAACTATTTTTGAAAGTACCAAATCACCATTTTTAATACCATATTTTTCATTAATATTATGAAGATTATTTATAGAGATAAGTATAATTGAATATTCTTGTTTATTAATTTCTTTTTTTAATATTTTATATATATATCTGCGTGTAAAAGTGTTTGTAATAGGATCTATAATATTTTCATTAAATCCAACATATATCATATATAAAAAGAAATATATCATAATAGCAAGAAGTAATAATAGTTCAATATAAAAAGAACTTTTAAAATCAATAGTTGAAATATTAATAATTATAAAAGAAACACCGAAAAAAAAGATTGGTAATCCCATTCTTAATGCTAATTTAAATCTATTTTCTCTTTCTTTTATTTTTGGATATAACATTTACACATCTAAATGTTTGACATCTTTTGCATGTTTTTGTATATAATTACGACGAGGTTCAACCTCATCACCCATAAATAATGTAAATGTATCAGATGCTAACTCTGCATCTTCAATATTTATACGTAATAATACACGATTTTCAGGTGTCATTGTAGTTTCCCATAACTGTTCAGGATTCATCTCACCTAAACCTTTATATCTTTGAATATAAGAACCTTTTTTAGCATGATTTTTAATATTTTCTAAAGAAACTAAAATATCTTTACCTAGATTTATATCCCACTCTTTTATTTTTTGATAAATATAATTTGCTTCATTAAAATGTGGTGCTAAAAAAAGTTCATCATCAATAATTAATTCTTCCATTCCATCTTTTGTTTGAACAAAAATATGAATATTTTTATCTGTAATATTATATGTTAATAAATTATTATTATTATTTTTCAAAAAAATTTTTATTTTTTCAAACATATCATCATTTGATAAACTAATAATATCAGGATTTTCTATAAAATATCTTATTAAATCAATTAATGAATAACGCCTCTTTAATGCATCAAGTGAAGTTTTATAGTGATCTACCATTTTAAAAAATGATATAAGATCATTATGTCCAATTCCTTCAATATCTAATAATTCAACTCCATTTTCTATTAAAAAATTATTCATTTTACTATCATCTTTAAAATATATTTCAGTTTTTCCTTTTTTATATCTATATAGAGGTGGTTGAGCTAAATATAAATAACCATTTTCTATAATAGTTTTATAATATCTAAAGAAAAATGTAAGTAAAAGCGTTTGAATATGAGAACCATCAACATCAGCATCTGTCATAATTATTATTTTATGATAACGAAGTTTTTTTTCATTAAATTCTTCACCAACACCACAACCCATAGCAGTAATCATATTTGTAATCTCTTCAGATTTTAATATTTTATCTAATCTAGCTTTTTCAACATTTAAAATCTTACCTTTAAGTGGTAAAATAGCTTGAAAAACCCTATCACGACCTTGTTTTGCAGAACCTCCAGCAGAATCACCTTCAACTAAATAAAGTTCACAAATTGAAGCATCTTTACTTTGACAATCAGCTAATTTTCCAGGAAGTGTTCCAACACTCATATTATCTTTTCTTCTAGTTAATTCACGTGCTTTTTTAGCTGCCTCACGACCTTTTGCAGCTAAAAGTGCTTTTTGAACAATTGCTTTTGCTTCTATTGGATTTTCTTCAAAATATTTATTTAATCTTTCATATGTCATTTTTTGGACTAATGGTTTGACATAAGTATTTCCAAGTTTTCCTTTTGTTTGCCCTTCAAATTGAGGTTCTGGAACTCTAACAGAAATAATTGCAATTAATCCTTCTCTTACATCATCACCACTAATCTTTATATCTTTTTCTTTTACATTACCATTTTTTGAATTATAATTAGAAATAGCACGTGTCAAGGCAGCACGAAAACCAGTTTCATGAGTTCCACCATTTGTTGTTCGTATATTATTTACAAAACTATATACTTTTTCAGCATAAGTATCATTATACATAAAAGCAATATCGGCTTCTATATCTCCAACTTTTTCATTAAATTCAAAAACAGATGCCATTTGTTGATTTTTATTCAAATCTTGTACAAATTGTGAAATTCCACCTTCAAAATGATAAATTTCTTTTATATTATTAGATTCATCGATAAATATTATTTTTATTTTTTGGTTTAAATATGCTAATTCTTTAAAACGACGTGAAAGATATTCATATTCAAAAATGATAGTTTCAGTAAATATATTTGGGTCTGGAAAAAATTCAATAGTTGTACCATGTTTTCTAGTAGTTCCAATATTTTCTAATTCTTTAATTGGAATACCTTGACTAAATTCTTGAAAATGAATATTACCTTTTCTATAAATAGTCATTTTAAGATTAGCTGAAAGAGCATTTACAACAGATACACCAACACCATGAAGACCACCAGAAACTTTATAAGTATCCTTATCAAATTTACCACCAGCATGAAGAACTGTTAAAACAACAGTAGCAGCACTTATACCTTCAGTTGGATGAATATCAGTTGGAATACCACGACCATTATCCGATATTTTAGCTGTTCCATTTTTTGTAAGTGTAACGGTAATAGTATCACAGTACCCAGCCATTGCTTCATCAATCGAATTATCTATAACTTCATAAACTAAATGATGCAATCCAGAATGGCTTGTATCACCTATATACATTCCAGGTCGCTTGCGAACGGCTTCTAATCCCTTAAGAACTTTAATATTACTTGCATCATAATCCATATTTACTCCAAAGATATAATTAATATATCATTTTATCTAAACTTTTATAAGAGATAAATTTATTTAGAGTTATTTTTATAATACTATAGGCATAATTATTGTTTTAAAATTTTCATCACTTAAAATAAATGGCAAATTTGATTCATTTAAACCAATTGAAAATTCTTGATTATTTATCTGTGTTAGAAAATCTAGTAAATAACGACTATTTATTGCAAAAGTAAAATTTTCATCAAAATTTGTAATATAATCTATCTCTATTTTTGCTTCAATATTATCATCACTTAAACTTTCAAAAATTATTTTATCTTTTAAAAATGTAATTTTTATATCATTTGATATAGTAGTTATTTGTTTTAAAGCATCTGCTATAGCTAATTTTGGTAATAAAAGATTTTTATTAGTATCTTTTGGAATAATTCTTAAATATTCTGGAAATTTACCATTAATTAATTTTGTAAAAAAAAGATATTGTTGTGAATGAATTATAAGATATGTATCATCATAATATATTTCAATATTATCAAAGAAAAGTTTTTGAATTTCTATAATTGCTTTTTTTGGAATTATTATTGATAATTCTTTTTGATTTTGATTTTCTATATTAACTAATGATAATCTTCTAGTATCGGTTGAAACAAAATTTATACCATTATTTTTTATATCTATTAATGCTCCATTTAATTCAAATTTTGGATTATTTGTATCTATTGATGGTGTTATTTTTTTTAAGGATTGTATTAAAGTATATGAATCTATTAAAATATTTGATTTATTTTCAAATTCTGGAAATTCTGGAAATTCATTTGCTAAAAATGTAGGTAATTTAAAATTTGAATGAGCTTGATTAATAAATAATTGATTATTTTTGTATTGTAATATTATATCTGTATCTTTTAATATTCTAATAATATCAAGTAATTTTTTACCATTTGCAGTTAATTGTCCTTCTTCAATTATTTTTACTTGATCTGAAGTTATTTGTAAACCTATCTCAAAATCAGTAGCTTTGATTGTTAATATATTATTTTGTGCTTTTATAAATACATGTGAAGTTATTTGTGAAGTATCTTTTTTTTCTAAAAATGGTTGTGATGAAGTTAAAATATTTTCTAAGATAGATTTTGCTATTACAATTTTCATATTTTTTCCCTATTTATTTTAAAATTTTAGTATGTAGTAGTAGGTATCAGTGAATATGTGAAAAAGGTTAATTAATACCACTATTTTAATACTTATAGATGTGAAAACAATAACCTAGTTTTTTCACATCTATTCACATCAATAATTATATCTTTTTTTTCTTAGCTTACAAAACATTTAATAAAATTATGAAGAAGATGTTATTTTATTTGTTAATTCTTCTATTTTTGTTTTAAAATTTTCATCATTTTTTATTAATTCATTAATTTTTTTCATGGTATGTGATATAGCTGTGTGATCTTTCATACCAAAATATTGTGCAAGTTGTGGCATAGTAGAATTTGTAGTTAAATCACGACATAAATATATAGCTATACGTCTTGCGTAAACTATATTTCTAGATCTTCCTTTTGACTTTATTTCACTAGGTTTAATATTTAATTCTTTTGATACAATATTTGTAATTTTATCAATTGTTATGTTTGCTCTATTTTCTCTTAACTGTTCTTTTAAAACATTTTTTGTAAATTCAATCGTTATATCTATATTCATAAGTTTTGAATATGCATGTAATTTTGATAAAATACCTTCTATTTCTCGTGCATTATTTTCTATAATTGTTGCTATATAATTTATAACTTCATTATTTAAAGTGATACGATTAATTTCACATTTTTTTTTAATAATATTTATTTTTGTTTCAAGTTCTGGAGGTTGAATATCTGCAATTAATCCCCATTCGAAACGACTTTTTAATCTTTCTTCAAGACCACCTATCCTTTTTGGATGTTTATCAGCTGTCATAATTATTTGTTTTTTATCATTTCTTAAAGCTTCAAAAGTGTGAAAAAATTCTTCTTGAATTGAATCTTTATTACTTAAAAATTGTATATCATCAATTAATAAAATATCACATTTTCTATATTTATCTTTAAATCTATCCATATTTGCATTTCTTAAATGACGTAAAAAATCATTTAAAAATTGTTCAACTGATGTATAAATTACATTTTTACCATGATTTTGTAATACATTACCAACAGCTTGCATTAGGTGTGTTTTTCCAATTCCTACACCACCATATATAAATAATGGATTATAAATATCACCTGGTTTTTCACTTACACTTTTTGCAGCAGCATAAGCAAATTGATTTGAACCACCAACTACAAAATTATCAAATGTATGTGATGGATTAAGCAAAGAGTGTTTTATCTTTTCTTTATCAATAAATTTAGTTTCAAATTTAGTTTTTATTATTCTTTTATTTTTTATAGTTATAAAAACTGTTACTTTATTTGATGTTCTTACTTCAAAAAGATGAGATAATTTTTTAGAATATTTAGTTTTTATATAATTTGCAATTAAAATATTTGGTGTATAATATATTGCCCTATCACTTGTGGAATGTTTATCATCATATGTTAATTGTTTAATATATCTATTATATTCTATATCTGGAATTTCATCTTTTAGAGTTTTTAAAATTTGATAACCAATATTCATTTATTACCTTATGTGAATGAAAAGTGAATTATTAGACTTCTTACAAAATTCCTAATAGCCTAAGAAAAATAAAAAAAGGTAAGATTGTACAAAATAAATTTTTAATTTCAACCATAGCTGTGACTACACTTGAAAATATCTGCCTTGATTAAAACTCTCTTTAAAATGTTGGAGCTGTTAAGAGTTGTGTAAAAAGTCTATTATGTGAATAATACCATTTAATTATTTAAAAGTAGTTTTTTAGAGGTATACTTATATTATTACTTTATTTTTTCCATTACGTTTAGCTTCATATAATTTTAGATCAACTTTATGAATACTATTTTCTATATCAAATTCATATCTATCCCCATCATTTGGATTTATTTCAATTAAACCAAAGCTAACGGTTATATGTATAATTTTTATTTTTATTTTTATATCTAAATTTGCTAGACTTTTTATACATTTTTCAATAGTTATTTTAGCATTTTTAAGTATTGTTGATGGAAAAATTATTAAAAATTCTTCTCCCCCATATCTTATAATATAGTCAGATTCTCTAATAGTATTTTGTAAAAAATCTGCAAAAGTTTTAAGTACAATATCACCACAATCATGTCCATAGGTATCATTTACATTTTTAAAATTATCAAGATCACACATAGCTAGACAAAATGGTCTATTTGTAATTTTTGATAATCTATATGCACTTTCATAAATATCATCAAGATAGTTTCTATTTAATAAATTTGTTAATTTATCATAATGAGCTTGTTGTATATATTCTGAACTTTTAATAAATGAAAGTTCTATACCTATATCAATGGATGTAGCTTCACATTTTTTTAACATATTTAATATAGGCATATATTCAATTATTCCTTTTTGTTTCATGAGTGATTGTATTTTATTTGCTAACTTATGAAGTGTTATATGTGAAATATTTAGTGCTTTGTGTTGACTATTATTTGAGATAGTTAATTTTGCATTGTTATTGAGCCATTTTCCAAAATTACACATATTTGGGTCAATCTCTGGAAATATTGAGATATCAAGTATCTGTATTGCTTTTGCTACATCATTTAACCAAATAATATGTTGAGTATAATATTTAATAATATTTTTTTCTTTAAATATTTCTATACTACTTATTCTTATATTATTTTTTCTTTTTAATTCATTAATATATGAATCTAAAAATATTTTAGCAACTCTATTTTCTATTTTTTTAAACAACTTACATAATTTATAAATTTTTGTTATATTATTATTTTTTAACAGATAATCTAAAACTTTAGTTTGTATAAAAGCTAGTTCATTAAAAACTATTGTGTAAGGAGTATATTGTAATAATTTTAGATTTGCTAAAGTTGAAAAATCTTTTAAAGCCTGTTCTTCACTAAAATTAAAAACTGAATTTAAACACTTTTTATAGTGAAATAAGATTTCTTGTTTTTCAATTTCATTATAAAAAATTTTACAATTTTGATCAATAAAACTAAGCCTCAATTCTTCTATTATTTCATCTATATTTATAGTCATGAGTTAATTTTAGCTTATTTTATATAAAAAGAAACTAAACTATCATTTTATATTAAAGTACTTTTAAAACTATAAAACAAACAAGGTGTTTGCATAACAATGTTTCTTCGGAAAAAATATGTTTTTTTGAGGAAATAAGGGGCATTTTATTGCTTTTTTTATAAAAGAGTAAGAAAAAATATATAAGCTGTTATAAAGTCAAAATTAATTATAATAATCAATATCAAATTATTAGGAGATTATTTATGAAAAAATATTTATTAGCTTATTTTGCTATATTTGGACCTGGAATTGTAGTTATGTTTGCAGATACCGATGCTGGAAGTGTAATTACTGCTGCGCAAAGTGGTGCTGTATGGGGATATAAACTATTACTTTTACAGCTTATATTGATTCCTATTGTATATATAGTACAAGAATTAGCAGTTAGATTAGGTTTAACAACTGGCAAAGGTCATGGAGAATTAATTAAAGAATATTTTGGTAAAAAATGGGCTTGGCTCTCAGTTTTAACTTTGGCGATTGCATGTATTGGAGCATTAATAACAGAGTTTGCAGGAATTGCAGGAGCTGGATTATTATTTGGAATTCCAACTTGGCTTAGTGTAAGTGCAACTATATTACTTTTAACCACGATAGCATGGACTGGTTCATATCGTTCTGTTGAGCGTGTTGCTATTATTTTAGGAGCGTTTGAATTAGTATTTCTTATTGTAGCTTGGTGGGCACACCCTAATATATCTGCTATGGCTAAGGGTTTAACAGATATTCCTTGGCGTGAACATGGATATATTTATTTGGCTGTTGCCAACATTGGTGCTGTAATTATGCCTTGGATGGTTTTTTACCATCAATCAGCTGTTATAGATAAAGGTATGACAAAAAGACATCTAAAAATTGCACGTTTAGATACTGCAATAGGTGCAGTTATAACACAATTTATTATGATAGCAATTTTAGTAGCAACTGCTGCAACTATTGGCATACATCATCCAGGTCAATCACTAAATACAATACAACAAATTGCAGATGCTCTAACACCATTTTTAGGTAAAACAGTTGGAACAATTTTATTTTCATTAGGATTAATTGGAGCATCATTAGTAGCCGCAATTGTAGTATCATTAGCCGCTGCTTGGGGATTAGGTGAGGTTAGTGGTTTTAAACATTCATTAGAAGACCATCCAAAAGAAGCTCCTTGGTTTTATATAGTTTATACTTTGGTATTAATAATTGGTGGTATAGTTGTTATGTCAGGAATTAATCTTATAAAATTGAGTGTAGCAGTTCAGGTTATGAATGCAGCTTTACTTCCTATAGTACTTGGTTTTCTTTATCTGTTATCACTAAAAGCTTTACCATATGAATATCGTCTAAGAGGTGTTTATGCCATTATAGTTGGTATGGTTGTAGTAGTTACAAGCATAATGGGAATATATGCTGGAATTACTTCGGTTATTTAAAGATGATAAATATTTTAGGAATAGATCCAGGGACAAGAAATATGGGATATGCTATTATTTCTTTAAATGATAGAAAAATTTCTTTGATTGAGGCTGGAGTTATAAAAATGAAGGCTGAAGATGTGCAATTTCAAGTTCCACAAATGGCAGAGGCAATTGAGGGATTGTTTAAAAGATTTGATATTGATGAAGTTGCAGTTGAGAGTATGTTTTATGCCCATAATCCGAAAACAGTTATAAAATTAGCACAATTTCGTGGGGCTTTGATGTTAAAACTTTTACAAGAATTTGGAAATTTTGCAGAATATACACCTTTACAAATTAAAAAAGCCCTAACAGGAAAAGCAAAGGCAGATAAAAGTCAAGTAGCTTTTATGGTAAAAAGACTTTTAAATATAAAAAAAGAGATAAAATCGTTTGATATTACAGATGCTATGGCAATTGCAATAACTCATTCTCAAAGAATTACTCTTTTTAGAGGTGCTATAAAATAATTTTGGTTAATTTAGATATTATTTTATAAGAAGGACATACATGATAAATAGAAAAAAAATATATAATCCGCTTTCAAATGAGCATGTAAATGATAGACAGATATTTGGTGGAGATCCAACAGGAATTTTTGAACTAAATAATATAAAATATCAATGGGCTTATAATCTTTGGGAAGTCATGTTAAATAATACATGGTTTCCAAAAGAGGTTGATTTAACGCGTGATGCAAATGATTATAAAAATTTGACAGATATTGAAAAGACAGCTTATGATAAGGCTCTTTCACAACTGATTTTTATGGATTCACTTCAAACAAACAATCTAATTGATAATTTAAACCCATATATTACAGCACCAGAGGTAAATCTCATTTTAGTTCGTCAGGCTTATGAAGAGGCACTTCATTCACAAAGTTACGCGGTGATGGTTGATAGCATTTCTACTAATAGTGAAGAGATATATGAACTTTGGCGTAAAGACAAGATGTTAAAATCAAAAAATGATGCAATTGCTGCCATTTATGAAACCCTCTCACATGAACCAACTGAAACAAATCTTTTAAAAGCAGCATTTGCAAATCAGATATTAGAGGGAATATATTTTTATAGCGGATTTACATATCTTTATACATTGGCACGTTCTGGAAAAATGTTAGGTTCTGCGCAGATGATACGTTTTATTCAGCGTGATGAGGTAACGCATTTGATTCTTTTTAAAAATATGATAAATACACTAAGGCGCGATAAAGCATATCTTTTTACAGATGAACTAAAAGCTGATGTTATAGAAATGTTTAAAAAAGCGGTTAAGCTTGAGAGTGATTGGGGAAAATATATAACTCAGGGTCAGATTTTAGGATTAACCAATGAAATAGTTGAACAGTATATTAAATATTTAGCAGATGATAGATTAAAATCAGTTGGTTTCAAACCGATATATAATGTTACTAATCCAATAAAATGGGTAGATGATTTTTCAAAATTTAATGACCAAAAAACAAACTTTTTTGAAGCAAAGGTAACAAATTATTCAAAAGGAAGTTTAAATTTTGATGATTTTTGATTTTTTGAGAAATAGATATTGAATAATATAATAACAATTAAAACAAAAAGGTTAGCTAAGGAGATTGATGAACAATTTGCTCTCTCAAAGCCTGTATATGATGCAATAGCTAAAACAGATCGTGAATATTTTGTTCCTAAAGGCTTTGGCTTTAAAGCATATAAGCTAGATGCGTTGCCAATCTCTAAAAATCAGTGGATAAGCTCACCCTTGACAGTTGCAAAAATGACAGAATATTTAGATATTAAAAAAGCTGATAAAGTTTTAGAGATTGGTTGTGGGAGTGGTTATCAAGCTGCCATTTTATCTCATCTATTTCGTGGAGTATTTACAATTGAGAGAATTGAATATTTATTACAAGAAGCAAGACAAAAATTTAAAAAAATAGGAGCAAACAATATTCATACCAGACATGATGATGGACAAAATGGATGGATACAATATGCACCCTATGATAGAATACTTTTTTCAGCTTCAATTTGTGAAATACCACAAAAAATATTTTCTCAGTTAAGTAATGATGGAATTTTAGTGGCACCAATACAAAAGGGCAATAAACAAATTATTACAAAATTTATAAAATATGGCGAACATATCAGTAAAACAGAACTAGAAATTTGTGATTTTGTACCAATTATTAATGGTACACAAAAGTAATAAAGTGTATAATAAGTGCTAGACCATAATAAATATGACATTTATTATGGTCTAGCACTTAAACTTGTTGTGATATAAAAAATACAGAAGTGAGCTTTACATGTACGGCATATCTTTTTTAAAGCCTAGCGTTACTCTTTTACAAGAAAGTGGTCTTGGAATATCCGAAGTGGCTGCTAGAACCTGTTATGATTCATTTGAAAATAGCGAAAGTAAGGCTATACAAAATCTAAGAGATAAGCTTCCAAGTAAAGATACATGCAAAGAGATAAATGAATTATGTGAGTCTAATTTATTAGATGATTTAGCTTGGACATATTTTCATCATAGTATTTTAGAGCATATCAATCTTACATATTTAGTACGCGGAACAAGCAGAGGGGTATTACAAGAACATGCAAGACATCGCTTGCAGGCAATCTCTGTTAGAAGTACAAGATATACAATGTCAAATATTATTAATGCTTTTGTTGCAAGCAAAGATGATAAGGAATTCTTTTTTGAAAAAGTTTATGACTTGAATATGTTTGTTATAGACAATAAAGAGTATTTAAAGATAGAAATTGGTGCAATGTTTGAAAAATTGGTGTATCAAAAAAATAAAATTGATAATTTTTTTGAAATTGCAGTTGCCAAAAGCTCACTACCTTTGTTGGAAAAAATTGATGATAAAGAACAATTATATATAAAACTTCAAAATGGTAAAAAGAAGCGAAATGTTGGAGATGCTTTTAAACATATTATTACTGATAACGTAAAAGTTGATATGGTTATAACTTTTAATCTTAGAAGTTTAAAAAATTATTTAACTCTAAGAGATAGTGGAGCTGCATATTTTGCTATACGCTCTTTAGCTAAAGCTATGATAAAAGCCACACCAAAAAAATATCTGGATCTAATAATTAAAAAGGAAAATAAAGATGCGTAATTTTTTATATGTTATAATATTATTGCCATTTTTTATAGGCGGTTGCAGCCATATAAAGATAACTCCCATGATGTGTAATAAAATATATTCAACTCCAAATGCTATTATACCAAAAGAGTGCAGACAATATAATAAAAAAGCAGCGTATAAAGCGTATGATAATGGCTCAAATGAAAATACCATTGTCAAACCAACAGAAATATTTAAAGTGGATAATACCAAATGAGACCACAAGAGCGTTTTTTTAAAGTTGATGATGATTTTAGATCACCCTTTTCAAGGGATCGTGATAGAATTATTCACTCAAAAAATTTTAGAAAGTTAGAGTATAAAACTCAGGTTTTTTTAAATCATGAAGGTGATTTTTTTAGAACTCGTTTAACTCACTCTCTTGAAGTTTCTCAAATCGCAAGGTCAATTTCAAAACATCTAAATCTACGAGAAGATTTAGCCGAAGCTATAGCCTTAGCTCATGATTTAGGGCACACCCCATTTGGTCATATTGGTGGAGATACGCTTGATAAATGTTTAAAAGATGATGGATTTAAAAATGGTTTTGAACATAATTTTCAAAGTTTTCGAGTTGTTAATTCTTTAGAAAAAAGATATAAAGATTTTGATGGATTAAACCTTACATTTGCAACATTAGAGGGAATTTTAAAACATTCATATCCATATAAAAAAGATTTTTTACCAAAAGAGATAGATAAAGTTTTTCACCTTAATAAACATCCAAGTATTGAAGCTATGATTGTTGATCGTGCTGATGAAATTGCTTATATTAGTCATGACATTGATGATGGTATAAACTCTACTCTTATTACATTTGATGATTTAAGGCAAAATAAGCTTGCCTCTTTTATATTACAAAAAGTATATGATGAAGGAATCAACCAAGAGGGTGATGAGATGTTTAGATATCGTTTCATCTCTCATCTTATAAATCATCTAGTTTATTCTCTTCTTGATTATTCAAAATTAAATATAGATAATAAAAAAGAGCTCCCAATTGGATTTAATGATGAATTAGAAACCAATATAAAAAAACTTAAAAAGATACTTTTTACAAAAATGTACCGAAGTAAGGATATTTCCAGAAAAATGTACGCGGGTAAGCAAGCAATTAGTGGAATTTATAAAGCCTTAAGTGAAGATGAAAATATGCTACCAAGATGCTATAAAAATCTTTTACATGCAAGAAATAAGCATAGAGTTATAGCTGATTATATAGCCTCTATGAGTGATAGATATGCCATTAAGCTTTATAATGAGCTATATGGTAAAATATTTTAATTATCGTACAATACTTAAAAGTGTTTGAAGCAGTTGGTTTGATGTTGTGATAGTTTTTGCATTTGCTTGGTAGCCTCTTTGTATAACTATAAGTTCAGTTAGAGCTTTAGATAGATCAGTATTTGATGATTCTAATGATGATGATTGTATTGCGCCACGACCGCCTGTTGCGGCTGTTCCAATGATAGGATCACCTGAATTCGCTGATTGAGTATAAACATTTCCTCCAGTTGAAGTTAAGCCCTCATCATTTGCAAACTTTGCCATAGCAATTTGTGCTAAACCAAAACTTCTTCCATTTGAAAATGAGCCGACTAAAGTACCTGTTTGATCAATTCTAATGCCAACTAAATCCCCACCCGTAAATCCATCTTGACTTATACCAGAGGTTGTTGAAGTACTGTTAAAGCTTGTAATTCCATCGAATGAATTAGCCGCTCCAATTGATAATGAAACAGTTTGATTTGGCGCTGAGCCATTATTGGCGGTGAAGCTGATACTAGGTGGTGTAAATGTTGATAATGAGCCATCAGCATTAAACGTTACTTTTCCTGTAATTATATTTTTGGGAATACCTGTTGGACCACCTGCAATATTTATGACTCCAGGATTCGGAACGCTTATCATAACATTCCAAGAACTGCCTGTTGTTGGATTAAATGTAGCTTTTGTAAAATCTATTTTAACAGAATGTTTAGAGCCTAGTGAATCATATATATCTATACTCGCGGAGTGTGTTGGAACATTAAAAGCTTGAGAATTTCTAGCTCCTACACTGCCCGCTGGCAAAGAACCAGCCATAGCTTGAAGCATTTGTGTAAGAGGTGTATTTTCTGTTGTGTTTGCATCAACTATAGCAGAAACGCCAATATTTAAGGAATACCCAGTACTATCAGGATTATAAATATTAAATTTACCAGTTGAATCAATAGTTACATAAGCACCAGTACCATTTACTCCGATATGATTTGAAGCCGAATTGGTTAGCTCAGCAGCTGTCGCAGCTTGATTTCTAAGTAGATGCTGCATACCTTGACGCAAATCTTCACTTGTGTTAAAATAATATATACTTCCAGCGGCATTCCAACCAACTTGATTAACAGTATTATTTGTGTATCTAAATTGTTTCATAGGAGCATCAATATGCGTACCTGTTGAAAATCCAGATTGATTACCATTACCGCTAATGACCGCATCAACATTTTTAACACTTCCCACATTATTATTATCTAATTCTATGATATCATTATTTGTACCTATAACAGTAGCAGTTACTCCACTCTTTTTTGAAAGTGCATTAATTGCTGCAGCAATTGCTGAGGCGTTTTGCGCCGCTGTATTTGTTGATGATGAAGAGATTGCAGGAATTGCAAAATTATTTATAGTGATATCACCACTTGCTATACTAAGAGCACCAGAATTTACTGAATTTGAAGCTGTTGCAGTAGCATTTCTAAAACCTATCCATTCTCCTTGACCTTGACCGACTGCTGAGCCAGATTGTAGCAAAAGACCATTTCCTATAGAATTGGTCATAACACCCATATCTTGACCACGTTCAATAATTTTACCGTTGGCATTTTGAAAAATATGTGTAGGGGAGTTTTCATTTATTTGATCTGGATACGGCGATGTACCACCATAAACAGCAGCACCATTATATGTTGTTTGTGGCGTTGCTAATGAATCTGATTTATTAAGAATTCCATCATTATTTAAATCTATGGCTTTTGGAAATTTATCAAGACCGTCAATAGCGCTAAAATTTGTAACATCACTACCAGAGTTTAAATTTGCTTTTAAAGCAATTTTTGATGTAGCTTGTGCTGGAGTTGTAAGTCCTGGCGGAATTTGTATAGGTGATATTGGGGCAGAAGAATCGACTTTATTTGTATTTTTATCTCTTAGCCAACCTTGTATGACCAAACCACCACTATTTACAAAATTACCATTTGCATCAAAATTGAAATTACCATCTCTAGTATATTGTAATGTTTTACCTCCATCAGCACTTACTATAAATAAGCCTCTACCTTGAATAGCAACATCTGTATTTTTCCCAGTTTGTGTTATGGAGCCTTCTGAAAAAATAGTTGTCATAGAGCCTATTGATGTGCCAAGACCAACACCAATATTATTTTTTCCTCCAAGATTGCCTTGCGGCGCGGTTGCAATTTGGCTTACTTGAGAGAGTAGATTTGCAAAGTTTGCTCGTGAATATTTAAAACCAGTGGTATTTACATTTGCAATATTATTTGCAACAACGTCCATAGCTACTTGATGGGCTTGTAATCCAGAAACTCCAGAAGAGAGTGATCTTAACATTTGAAATCCTTTTATGTATCGTATATTTTATAAAGCAATAATTATTCCATTTACATTTTTAATGCTTTTTTTATAAGCTGGTCACCTACTGTTATTGATTTTGCGTTTGCATCATAAGAGCGTTGTAAAATTATTAATTGCGTAAGGCTTGTGCTTAAACTAACATTTGAATTTTCTAATGTGCCTGTTAGTATAGATGTACCTAAAATATTTTTACCAGTTGAATCTTGATAAAAAAATGCCTTGCCGCTATTGTTGCTTACTCCATAATCTGCACCACCTAGACTTTTTAATCCTTGTTCATTTTGAAAATGATATACAGCTATTTTTGCCATGGGTACTTGCTTTGCATTTGTAAAAGTTGCAACAACATCACCATCTTGATTTATGCTGTAATTACTTAAATCTCCACCCATTTCACCATTTGTTGAACTCGCTAAATTACCAGTTTTAGAAGCATTAGAAGTTATACCATTAAAGTTTTTCCCTAAATCAATGTTTAAAGGTGTACCACTATTGTTTATCGATTGTAGCGTTGATGAAAGCAAGGCACCTGTTTTGTCAAATGTGATAATACCAGTTTTTGTATCTAATACTTTTGACGGATTATTTGTTGATGCTATAGTATTTAAAGTAGCAGTTACATCCCACGAAGTACCAGTAATTGGTTGAATAGCATTTTTTGTAAAAAGTAGTTTTAAACTATCTGTGTTGCCTTTTAGATTTATTACTTTTGCACTTATAGATTGAGGGATATTGTTAATTCCTAAATTACCTTTAAATATAGCTTTAGTTGTAGGTGTGACTGGATAATATAGAGTAGTTGGTAGTGTAATTGGTTGTTGGGTAGATATCTTGCCAAGTGAAGCCGTTGCATTTAAATTTGTAATAAGACCATTTGCATTAAAAGCATTAGTTAATGTACCTAAAACAATTTGACCATTTGTAGTAACAAGATTTTTATTTGCGTCAAAAGAAAAAGCTCCATTTCTTGTGTAAGATATTTGTTTATTTGCAGTAACACCAAACCATCCATTTGAATTAATTGATAAATCGGTATTGTTATTGGTTAAAGATATTGTACCATTACTAGTTTTAAGTGGTGTTGCTGAAATCGCTGAACCTAGTCCTACTGTTGAATTTGCTGGACCACTTGCTTCAGCAAGAGATTTGGCAAATATATTTTTAAATTCAACTCCATTACTTTTAAATCCAATTGTATTTACATTAGCTATATTATTTGAAGTAACATCCATAGCATACTGATTTGTCTGTAAGCCCATTATCCCAGTATATAATGCCTCAATCATGACTAATAAACCTCTTTAATACTCGTAAATGGAACATATTTTGACCCAAGTTTAACTAATGTATCTGCACCATTAAATTTAAGGGCTTCAATTGGATAAACTCCGAGCTTAGTATTTTGTGAGAGATTATTGTTATCTATGTAAGAAGCATTTACATGATATGTGCCAGAAGCTGCAATAGATCCATCTGAATTTTTACCGCTCCATGTATATGAATATGTGCCTTTTGATGTTTTTCCAATATTTATTGTATCTACAACTTGACCAGATTCGTTGCTAATATTGATTTTTCCACTCTTTACATCTGATGGAAAATAAAGTTCAAATTTTTGAGATGCACCTTTGCCCCCTGAGACTATAGTATTATTATCCAAGCTTGCTGTTTTTCCAATGGCTGATATCATTGAAAATTGTTGGGAGCTTTGCAGAGATTTAGATAGATTTGCTAATGTTTTATTCGTTTTATCAGCAGATTCAAGAGTTGCTAGTTGTGATGTTTGCGTTAAAATTTTTGTACTATCCATAGGCGATGTAGGGTCTTGATGCTGCATTTCAGTTAAGAGTAGTTGCATAAATTCACTTTTACTTAAAGTTGCATTTTTATTAGTTTGTGCTACTGTATTTAGGGAATTTGTAGTAGTTGTATTTAGAGGATTTGTAGCTGTTGTCATAATTTTTCCTTTATATATACTGTGGAATTAAAATTTCCAAAGAATTTAGAGTATTTTCACTCTTTTTATCATCATCAAACTGTTGATAAAACTTTCTAGCATTTTGTTGTTGTTGTTGTTGTGCATTTGATTCACCAGACATATTGCCAGAATTACTAAAATTTAATGAAGCATTATTCATTCCATTTTGTGTTAATTGAACTCTTAAATCACTAGAATTTTGTGCTAATGTCGTTATTGCCGCTGTATTTGAAGATATATTTACATGTATATTTTTACCACGTTGTATAATTATTAAATCAACTTCGCCTAATTTTTGGGGATTTAATCTAATTTTTATTTTAGTAAACGGTGGTTTATATTCATCTATTGCCTGTTTTATATTATGTGCTAGATATTTAATCATCTGCTTGGCTTCATGTGTTTTTATCATAAATGTTTGATTGTCTGTATTTACATGTGATAAGCCATTTGGTTGTATGCTTTGTTGCGCGGCGTTTGTGTCTCTTTTTTTATCTTTTAGGGTGGCATTTACATCTATTGTTAGTTCTTGTTTACTTTGTTTTAAATTACTTATTGAGATATTGTTGCTTTGATTGGCTTTTTTTATATTTACTTTTTTAATATTTTTTGTTTTAGTTAAATCCTCTGTTAAAATAGTTGTTAAACTATCACTACCTGGCTTAACCTTTTTTAAGCCCACTTTATTTGTATCTTTTGTTTTAACTAAATCTTGAGTCAAGTGAGTTGATACCTTCTTTTTACTATTAGAAAATAATGGAGCTGTTGCTATTTTTGTTTGAAGAAGATTTTCTAATTTTGTAGGTAATTTTGAAATTATTTTTTTTTCAGATATTAATGTTTTATCTATAACTTTGGTATTTTGTGTCAAATCTTTTGTTATAACTTTTATTAGTGTTATTTTATTAATATTAATCTTTAAACTTTTTGCTAAGTCTAATAATCCTTTTATAGTATTTGGCATCTTTTTTATATCTTTAAAAGCAAGATTATTTCGTATTTGGCTTTTTAGAAAATTTTTAGCACTTTTTAACACTAATTTGAGAGATGAAGTATCTAGCGAGGTCAATATTTGTGGATTTATCTGCTTTTTATTGCCTGCTTTAGAATGTTTAACATCATTAAGCCTTAGTAACAAAGTTTTATTTTTATCAGATATAGATTTTTTAGATAGTTTTTGAAGCATTTGTGAAAATGAACTATTTGATTCAACTTTTTCTTTAGCATTTGGGGGAGATGATTGTTTGGACATTGTCTTACCAATCAAAGTTATCATATCTGTATCCTAATTTTATATATTTTAATTAAATCAAGCAAATAGTATTCCATTATAGGTGCCTGACCATAATAAATTATGACATTTATTATGGTCAGGCACTTAAGTACCTATCTCAGATTAATTATTCCCTCTTACTTATGTAATCAAGATGTAACACTTTAGTTTTATAATTTCATTATCAAAAATTAGGAGAGTAACAAAATGAGAAAAACTACGTTATCGGCATTGGCAGTATTTTGTCTTGCTAGTTCGGTGTCAGCTACGACACAATTTTATACAAATGAAACAACGGGGCAAGTATTTACAAAACCAGCACAAAATCGTATTGCTGTAAAAGATATAGCATCATCTTCTATTGCAAAAAAGTTAAAGTTTGGCGGAGAACTTTATCTAGGCTATGTAAATCATGTAAATAAATCATATCATGGACAAGATCAAAGTGCAGCAAATATAAGTGAATTTCAAATCCGCCGTGCATATTTACAAGTTAAAGCGTATGTGCTTCCAAATCCTAAAGATTATGTACGTTTAACTATGGATATCTCAAGTACAACAGGTGATAAAACATTTCGTGTAAAATACGCATATCTTTATTTAGCTGATATCCTCCCATATACTGGTATAGAAATTGGTCAGGTTCATCGCCCATGGCATGATTATGCAGAACATAATGCTTGGCTATACCGTTGTATTTCAAAAACTTTTTTAGAAGCTACAAATGGTTCAAATTTATCAAATTCAGCTGATTTAGGAATAGACTTTAAAACAAAAACAAAATATTTAACTACTCAAATCGGTTTGTATAATGGTGAAGGTTATCACGCAGCAGATCCAATTAAAGATCCAAATACTGGTAATTATACAGGAGCAGGTACCGGTATGAGCGGTGAGTGGAGAATTACAGGACATCTTCTTGGTATTGGTGGCAAAGATAAGAAAAAAACATATCTTAATGTTTCGTATTATGGTCAATATAATGCAGCACATTACCGACCAGGCGGTGCGGGTACGCCTTATCAAAATTTAGTATTTAATGCAGTTCATGCAGTATTTAATACAGCACCATTTTTAATAGCAGGCGGATATATAAATTCAGTTGCTAATTTTAATGGCAGTGGAGTTGTGACTGATAAAACAAGTAAGGCGGGTGCTGGTTATAGCATAAATACTGAAGCACGTTTCGGAGATAATTATCAATATAAATTGTTAGCAAGATATGATAATTGGAAACCAAAAACACAAATTAATTCAAATGCACAAACAGCTCGCCGTACATATATCTATGGTGCTGCTTGGCAAGAAAACAGCAAAGTTATGTGGGTAGCAAATGTTATTACTTACGATAACCAAAGAAATTCTAGTTGGGCTAACACAAACGGCAATAGTTATATGCTATCAGCTAGAATATTCTTTTAAACTTAAACGCCGTCCGTAAATTGACGTAAAACTTCATTTCTTTTTCCTTTTATAAAGTAAGGTGCTACTACACCTTGCTCATTAAGTGTCAGACCATAATAAATATGACATTTATTATGGTCTGACACTTATATAGCCATCTAATAGGCTAAGTTTTTCAACCCTTTTTAGCTTTTTTATTTCATATTCTCGCTTACAAGCCTCTTTTCTATCTTTTTTTATTTCTTGATAAACCAGCTTTATAGGTCGCCTTGACCTAGTATATTTTGCACCTTTTATAGTGTGATTATGTTCATACAAGCGCCTTTTTATATCATTGGTGATACCTGTATATAAAGTTTTATCACTACACTGTATAATATAAACAAAATAGGACATAATAAATTTTAAATAGCCACAAAACTTCTATCTTTATTTTTAAAGATAGCAACTTGTGTGTAGCCAATATCTTTAGCTAAGTACATTATCTCCTTATCAAACATTCCCACCTGCTTTGGTTTGTGTGCATCTGAAGAAAAGGTGATTGGTATATTTAATTCATAAGCTTGTACAAGTAATTCTTTCGATGGATATGGCTGTGCGATTGGTTTTCTTAAGCCCGACATATTTATTTCTAAAACTATGTTAGCTTTTTTTATTGCCTTTAAAGCATCTAAGGCAATGAGGCGAATATCTTTTTTTGGTAAAAATTTAAATATCTTAATTAAATCAAGATGCCCTATGATATCAAATTTACCAAATTGTGCCATCTCTTTAATCGCATCAAAATATTGTTGCCAAATCGTGTCAATATTTTTATTTTTATATCTTCCTATAAATTCTGGATTATCAAATCCCCACTCATTTAAAAAATGAACTGAACCTATAAGATAATCCACATCCGCATTTAAAACTCTTTCGTCCATATGATTTTTTAGATAATCTACCTCATAGCCTAGTAAAATATTAATTTTATCTTCATATCTTTTTTTTGCCTCATTAATCCATGATTCATATAGGCTCATTTGTGCAAAATTCATACGATAATTTACATCAAAGTCCATGGGAGCGTGGTCGCTAAAGCCAAAGTATTTTATATTTTTTTGTATTGCTACTTGTATATATTCATCTACGCTACCCTCTGCATGATTACAAAGTATTGTATGATTATGTAAATCTACTAACATTTTTTAAATTCTCATTATTTTTAAAGTTTATCTTGGTATCATAATACAATAAAAATATTTTGGAGTAGCTTATGACACAAGAAGAATTAGATGCTTTAATGAGTGGTGATTTAGATTCAGCAAAAGATGAATCAACACAAATAGATGAAGCGCAAGAAGATATTAACAAAGATCAAATTGACCAAATGCCAAACAAAGAAAATTTTAAAGTTGATTCTTCATCAAATTGGCCACCACCTCCACCAGATGAAGATCATAAAGTTGTTCATCAACTTGATGATGTTACAAAAGAGAGCGAAGAAAAGGCTACTGAAATTTTTGATATTATCGAAAAAATTGGCGATAATCTTATGGAAAAAGAGGATGATGTTAATTTTTGTTTTAAAACATTAGAAGATAACGTTAAACTTTTTACAAATCTTTCAGATAAATTTCCAGATATTAAAACATTTGTAAACGCTAAAGAGAAAAATGAAACGGCACTTTTGCATAATACAAAGATTTTAGGGTTACTTCAAGAGAGTGGGGATTCTTTGATGTCTGTTATGGATATTATGCAATATCAAGATATTCATCGTCAAAAAATTGAGCGAGTCATAAACGTTATGAGAGCATTGTCAAATTATATGAACGCTCTTTTTGCTGGTAAAATAGATGATGACAAACGTGTTGGTTCGGCAGTACATATTGTAGGCGATAAATCAACACAAGATGTTGTAAATGCTGATGATATTGAAGCGTTACTTGCGCAATTTGATACAAATGGATAAAATTTTAAAAAATATACTTATAATTAAGTATAAAAAATGAGTTGAAAATATATGCAACAAGTAGAACTGCTCTGCCCAGCTGGAAATTTGGAAAAACTTCGTATTGCCATAGACTATGGCGCTGATGCTGTTTATGGAGGAGTGAGTCATTTTTCACTTCGTATCCGCTCCGGAAAAGAGTTTACCTTTGAAGAGTTTGAAAAAGGTATAAAATATGCCCATGTAAGAGGTAAAAAGGTTTACGCCACAATCAATGGATTTCCTTTTAATTCTCAACTTTCACTTTTAAAAAAACATATTTTAAAAATGGTAGAACTTTCTCCTGATGCTATTATCGTGGCAACTCCTGGTGTTCTTAAGTTATGCCATGACATAGCGCCAAATATTCCCTTACACCTCTCAACTCAAGCAAATGTTTTAAATGTACTTGATGCAAAAGTGTATTATGAAATGGGAGCAAGAAGAATTATTGCCGCACGTGAGATTTCCCTAAAAGATTTGTGTGAAATAAAAAAAGAGTTGCCAGATTTAGAAATAGAGGTTTTTGTGCATGGTTCAATGTGCTTTGCATACAGTGGACGGTGTTTAATTTCAACACTTCAAAGTGGACGTGTACCAAATCGTGGTAGTTGTGCTAATGATTGTAGATTTGCTTATGAACTTTATGCTGCAAATCCTGAGACTGGAACGCTCTTTAGACTTGAAGAAGATCCAGGAATTGGTACATATATCATGAATTCAAAAGATTTGAATTTAGCTTCACATGTAAAAGAAATTATTGCCTCTGGATGTGTTGATTCGTTAAAGATTGAAGGACGTACAAAAACTGCCTATTATGCAGCTATTACAGCAAAAACATACAGATTAGCTATTGATGATTATTATAATAATATTTATGAGCCAGATAGATATCAATATGAATTAAATTCGTTGCAAAATAGAGGTTACACCGATGCCTACTTAATAAATCGTCCATTTCAAAAGCATGACACTCAAAGTTTAGATTTTACTATGCAGATGGGAACTCATCAAGTAAGTGGTATGGTTATGCAAAATAAAAAATATTTTATGTGTAAATATAAAATATTACCAGGTGATGAACTTGAAATTATTTGTTTTGATGATACAAAATTACAAGAAATTGATAATGAGATAGGTGTTATTTATCAAAAAGATAGTAGATACTACATTTTATTTAAAAAATTGATAGCACAAAATAAAAAAGAATGGGCAGAAGTACACAGTGGTAATTTAAATCCAATACAGCTTCCGATATTGATGCCATCATATACATTTTTTAGAATTCCAGCGAAATTTGGAACTTTTACAAAAAAATAATTACTTATAAGGAAAAAACATGCGATTTGTTTCTATAATCATTGGTAGTAAAAGTGATTTTAATATCATGAAATCTTGTTCAGATACATTTGAAGCATTTGGTGTTAATTATGAACTTATTATAAGTTCAGCTCATCGTTCGCCACAAAGAACTAAACAATACATGATAGAAGCTGAGAAAAAAGGTGCTCAAATATTTATAGCCGCGGCTGGCATGGCAGCCCATTTGGCCGGAGTTTTAGCTTCTAAAACAGTTAAACCTATTATTGGTGTGCCTATGAGTGCATCAGCATTAAGTGGAATAGACGCCCTACTTTCAACTGTTCAGATGCCAGCTGGAATGCCGGTTGCTACGGTCGCAATAGGTAAGGCCGGAGCTATAAATTCAGCATATCTTGCCATGCAAATTTTAGCACTCGACAATAAAGAGCTTAGCATAAAATTACAAGAAGATCGTATTGCAAAGGCTAAAAAAGTTGAGATAGATTCATTAGAGATAGAAACGATTTTAAAGGATATTTGATATGAGTATTGAGTGGATGAATATAGATGAATATGCTAAGCTTACAGGACTTGACGTTATAGCGATTGATGATCTGATACAAAAAGATAAACTAACAATTAAAAAAGAGAATGGAATAACTTTAATAGATCCTTTAAAGGGAGCAAGTGAGCTTATTCCGATGCAATTAAAAGATATTAAACTTAAACAAAATAAAGATGCTATTGTTTCAACTCAGTTTGTAGAAAAAACTATTGGTACTATTATGAATCTACATGAGAAGGTTCTTGATGCAAAAGAGGAAACTATACAATCAGTAAAAAATGAAAATTTATTTTTAAAAGAGGCATTATCATCACTTCAAGAGTTATATGAAGAAGACAGAAAGACGATACAAACATTAACAACGCAGTTAAAAATATCTCAAGATGAAGTTGAATTTTTACGTAGAAAATATAAACTAATGTGGGGCAAGGTTGTTGAAAATTATGCAATTGATAAAAATGAATAATGGTAGAGGAAAATATGATTACTTTTAGTGAAATATTATTAAAATTACAAGAATTTTGGATGAAAGAGGGTTGCAATATTGTTCAACCATACGACATGCCAGCTGGTGCGGGAACGTTTCATCCTGCTACATTTTTACGCTCACTTGATTCGACTCCTTGGGCTGTTGCGTATGTTGCACCTTCACGCCGTCCCACCGATGGACGTTATGGTGAAAATCCAAATCGTTTAGGAAGTTATTATCAATTTCAAGTCTTAATTAAACCCAGCCCTAACAATATTCAAGAGCTATATCTTAAAAGTCTAGAGTATTTGGGATTGAATTTAAAAGAGCATGATATTCGTTTTGTTGAGGATAATTGGGAATCTCCAACTCTTGGAGCGTGGGGTCTTGGTTGGGAGGTTTGGTTAAATGGCATGGAAATTACACAATTTACATATTTTCAACAAGTTGGAGGTGTGGTTTGTGATCCTGTGGCAGTTGAGATAACATATGGAACAGAACGATTAGCTATGTATCTTCAAAATGTAGATAATGTGTTTGATATTGTTTGGGGAGAAAATGAGTTTGGTAAAACCCTCTATCGAGATATTCATAAAGAGAGTGAAATACAATTTAGTAAATATAATTTTGAAATAGCAGACACTGACATGCTTTTTGCAGAATTTGAAGCAAAAGCTAAAGAGTGTAAAAGAGTACTTGATGCAAGCTTACCTCTTCCCGCGTATGACTTGTGTATATCAGCTTCACATGTATTTAATATACTAGACGCCAGAAAAGCAATCAGCCAAACAGAGCGACAAAATTATATTTTAAAAATAAGAGATCTCTCAAGAGGATGTGCAAAACTTTATAAAGAACAAGAAGATGATAGATTAAAAAGAGTAAAATAAATTTATATGCAAACCCTAATAGGACAAATTGATAAAATTCTTTTTGAAGATGATGGCTTTTTTATAGCTTGTCTTAAAGGCGGTGAAAAAGTTAGTGGAACTTATTTTGAAAGTGATGTGAGCCATTTAAAAAATAGTGCCGTTACCCTAAAAGGCGAGTGGCAAGAACATGTAAAATATGGTAAAACTTTTAAATTTACCTCTGTACATGTAAACCAAGATAAACTTTTTTTCTTTTTAAATCATATTATAAAAGGCTTTACAAAAAAACAAGTTACCGAGCTTATTGAAACTTTTGGAGATAAGAAATTAGTTGATATATTAGATAATGATATAGAGCAGTTATTAGAATTCAAAGATATAAAAGAGAAACGTCTTAAAAAAATTCAAGCTTCATGGAAAAAATTTCACTCAATGCGTCAGCTCGGAGAATTTTTAAGTCCATACAATGTCAGTGGCAAGCTTTTAGCAACTATTGCAACGGCTATGAAAGATATTAAAGAGCCATCTAGTCGCATAAAAGAAAATCCTTATATCTTAACAAACATAGAGGGCATAGGTTTTAGGCGTGTCGATGAGTTAGCATTAAAAATGGGCATAGATACAGATGCAGATAAGCGAATTAGCAGTGCTATGGATTATTTGCTTTTAAATTATTGTGAACAACAAGGTAATAGTTGTGTTGAGAAAGAAGTTCTTTTTTCATTATTAAATGAACTTTTAAAATTTCACAATAAAGAGATTTTATATGAAGCGATACTTATTGAAAGAGTAAACCAACAAAGTATAATACTTATGAAAAACAACCGCATATCACCAGCTAGGCTTTATAATGCAGAAAAGTTTTTACATGATAATTTTATAGCACGTTCAAAATTAGAATTTGCTACTTTAGTGCCATCTTTGAACAAATTTTTAAAAAACGATGATTTAAAGCTTGCAGATGAGCAAAAAAGAGCAGTTTCTCTCATAAATGAGGGAATAGGGATTTTATCTCTTGTGGGCTACGCAGGAACAGGAAAAAGTACAACTTCAAAAACTATTTTAAATCTTTTAAATGTAAGATATGATGAAAAAGAGATTATGACTTGCGCATTAAGTGGTATAGCTTCACAACGCATAGCAGAAACAACAGGATATAAAAGTTCAACCATCCAATCCTTGCTAGTAAAATATGAACAAAATGATGAATTTCCATTTTCTGTTCTTTTAGTTGATGAAGCATCTATGATAAACTCATCTTTATTTGCAAAACTTATAAAAAAATTAAAAAAAGATGCTGTTTTAATTATTGTCGGCGATGATGCACAGCTTCCGCCAATCGGTGCTGGTAATATTTTAAGCGATATCTTAACATTAAATTTAATCCCAATCGTAAAATTAACTAAAATATATAGGCAAAACGAGGAGCAGGCTATCGCACTCATAGCAAATGATATTCGTCAAGCCATAGTTCCCAATTTTAAACAAAAATATGATGATTTTGAATTTATAGATATCTCAATACCAAATTATTATGTCCAAAAAAAAATATTATCACAAGCTAAATTTTTGGAATTAAAAGAGAAAAATTTAGATGATATATTAGCCGTTATAATGCAAGAAGCTGTAAAGGTGATACCAAAAGCAAGACTTAGACTAAAAAATAAAGAGATTAGTTCATATCTTAACTATTTTCAAGTTATAACTCCTATGAAAGGGGGAGTGCTTGGATCTATAAACTTAAATAAAATTTTACAAAAATATTTTAATCCAGATGCAAAAAAAATGGTGAAAAAGGGTGGTATAGAATTTCGTTTAATGGATAAAGTAGTACATATAAAAAATGAAAATATGAATACTTGGAGTTCAGATGATTTTAAAGAGAGTGAAGATTCATATCAAAGAAGAGTTTTTAATGGCATGATAGGGCTTCTTTTTCGTATTGATGAAGAAAAAGAGGAAATTTTTGTATATTATCCAAATGAAGATATGGTTGTTTTGTATGAATACGGGCAGTTAAAATCTCATCTTTTACTCTCATATGCTCTAACAGTTCATAAAGTACAAGGACAAGAGTATGATATTGTAGTTATTCCAATTACTTTTTCACATTTTGTCATGCATAATACAAAGTTAATATATACAGCTATTACAAGAGCTAGACATAAATGTATCTTAGTAGGCGAGAGTGTGGCATTTGAATTGGCATGTAAGAAAATAAATATAACAAAACGCGACACTGTACTTTTAGAGCTTTAAATGGTAAAATTGCACTTTTTATCACTCCTCATCGCTTAACTGGATAAAGCAGTCCCCTCCTAAGGGATAGCTCGAGGTTCGAGTCCTCGTGGGGAGACCACAACGCAATTTAAAACAAATATACATAAAGTCTTTTACAAACGAATTTATACTAAAATGATTTCACTACAAAAAGGCTTGAATCAACCATGAGCGAAGAAGAAAAGAAACTACTCGAACAACAACTTTGGAATATTGCCAACACACTCAGAGGTAAAATGGATGCGGATGAGTTTCGTGATTATATACTTGGGTTCATTTTTTACAAATACCTCTCTGAAAAGATGCGTAATTATGCTGATGAACTGCTCGTTGAAGACGGTGTTATTTATACCACTCTTGATGAAAACAAAGACCAAGAGATGCTTGAAGCCATCAAAGAAGATGCTATCGAATCACTCGGATATTTTTTAAAACCCTCGGAGCTTTTTTCTGCCATAGCTAAAAGAGGCAACGGCAATGAGAACAACTTTATACTTGAAGATTTAACAGCCATTTTACGAAGCATAGAGCAAAGTACGATGGGGCATGAGAGTGAAGATGATTTTGAGCATCTTTTTGAAGACCTTGATTTAAGCTCTACAAAACTCGGACGAAGCGAAGAGGCAAAGAATACACTCATCTCAAAAGTGCTTGCGCATCTTGATAAAATCGACTTTGAACTGAAAAACCATAACAGAGACGTGCTTGGTGATGCCTATGAATACCTCATAGCCCAATTTGCCAGCAGTGCAGGAAAAAAAGCGGGAGAGTTTTACACACCGCAACAGGTGAGTAAGATTCTTGCCAAACTTGTAACCAACAAAAAAACAAAACTCAAGTCAGTTTATGACCCTACATGTGGAAGTGGTTCACTCCTTTTGCGTGTAGCCAAAGAGGTCGAAGATGTGAGTAACTTTTATGGTCAGGAACTCAACCGTACCACTTATAACTTAGCTCGAATGAATATGATAATGCATGATGTGCATTACAGAAAATTTGACATTAAACAAGAAGACACGCTTGAGAATCCGCAACATTTAGACAAGCGTTTTGAAGCCATCGTTGCCAATCCTCCTTTTTCTGCGCACTGGTCGGCAAACCCTCTTTTTATGAGTGATGACAGATTTTCTCAGTATGGTCGTTTAGCTCCAAAAACAAAAGCAGACTTTGCCTTTGTAACGCATATGATTTACCAGCTTGATGACAATGGTACAATGGCTGTGGTTCTTCCTCACGGAGTTTTGTTTCGAGGCGCTGCCGAGGGGCATATACGCAAATACCTTATAGAAGATAGAAACTATCTTGATGCCGTCATCGGTCTGCCGGCAAATATCTTTTACGGAACAAGCATACCCACTTGCATACTCGTCTTTAAAAAGTGCCGCCAAGATAGCGACAATGTCCTTTTCATAGATGCCTCAAATGAGTTTGAAAAGGTAAAAGCACAAAATTATTTAACAGATGAAAATGTGCAAAAAATCGTAGATACCTACAAAAACAGAAAGACAATAGAAAAATATTCACATGTAGCCTCACTTGATGAGATAAAAGAGAATGACTACAACCTAAACATCCCGAGATATGTCGATACCTTTGAAGAGGAAGAGCCCATAGACATAAACGCAGTAAGCAAAGAGCTACAAGAGCTTGAGAGTGCGTTACATGTAACAGATGCAGAGATAGGCAAGTTTTGTGATGAACTTGGTATATCTAAGCCGTTTTAGGGGTTGTGATGCGTGTTACAACATGTAAAGTGCCAAAGCTTCGGTTTAAGGAGTTTAGTGGGGAGTGGGTTGAGAAGAAATTGGGGGAAATTCTAAAGATTGGGAGTGGTAAGGATTACAAACATTTAGAAAAAGGGAATATTCCTGTTTTTGGAACTGGTGGTTATATGACATCAGTTAATAATTTTCTTTATGATGGAGAAAGTGTTTGTATAGGCAGAAAGGGTACAATTGATAAACCAGTATTTATTAGTGGTAAATTTTGGACAGTTGATACTCTCTTTTATACCTATTCTTTTAAGCAATCAGTGCCTTTTTTTATTTATTTATTATTTCAAAGAATTAATTGGAAAAAATACAATGAAGCTTCTGGCGTACCTAGTTTGTCAAAGAGTACAATAGAAACTATAAAGATAAACCTCCCCTCAAAACCAGAACAAGAAAAAATAGCCTCATTTTTGAGTGCTGTGGATAGTCGCATAGAACAACTCACAAAAAAAGAGCAACTCCTGCGTGAGTATAAAAAAGGGGTAATGCAAAAAATCTTCTCACAAGAGATTTGCTTTAAAGATGACGATGGAAGTGCTTTTCCTGAGTGGGTTGAGAAGAGGTTGGGGGAAGTATTAAAAACTATTTCAACAAAACCTTATCAAATTCCTAGTGCAAATATTGTAAAAATTGGTAAATTTAAAGTTGTTGACCAAGGACAAAAAGCTATTGCAGGATTTTCGAATAATGAAGATAAAGTGTTTAAAAATAATGGTGTTATTATTTATGGCGACCATACAACAATAGTAAAGTTTGTAGATTTTGACTTTATCATTGGTGCAGATGGAACAAAACTTTTAATATCATCAAATAATCATCATTTAAAATATTTGTTTTACAATTTAGTCTATAATAATATTAATGCAGAAGGATATAAAAGACATTTTAGTATATTAAAAAATATTTTTTTACAACTCCCATCCCTAAAAGAACAAACAAAAATAGCCTCCTTTCTCTCTGCTGCAGATGAAAAGATAACACTTACGCAAAAACAACTCGATGCCACAAAAGCATTTAAAAAAGCACTCTTGCAACAGATGTTTGTGTAAAAGATGGAAGTAACGCACGGATAAAAATGGAAGTAAGCATAAGCTTTGCATTAGTACAATACGGCTAAAATAGGTAATACTTTTGTGCTTATATGGAAGTAACGGATAAGAAAAAAGGAAGTAAAGGGAACAGATAAATGAGTAAACAAGAGATAAAATATATTCAAAATATTTTAAAAACCCAAAATCGATATGATTTAGCTCTAAAGTTAGAGGGTGCTTATTTTGAATATTATAATGAAAGCAATAGTTATTCTGGCTTTAATAATTTTGGAGGAGTAGATATTTATGTTAATTCAAACCATTTTTTTACATTAAATTCCATTAATGATATAGACAAAGAATTGTTGCTATCTTTGTTTAATGGTTTAAAACATCAGTTTGATGAAATTGTTTCTCTCTCTTATAAAATAGATACAAATATTTCAATAGAAAATTATAGCGATACTCTTTATATTTTTGTAGATGAATCAGGTAACAGAGATTTTACACAAAAAGGTTCAAAATACTTTATGTTTAACTTTTTAATGAAAAAAAGACCTTTTAATCTCCATAATACTATTGCAAATTATCGTTATACACTTTTAGAAAAAAATTTAGATCCCTTCAAAGGGAATGACAGAAGGTTAAATATTGAGTACTTTCATGCTTCTAAAGACAATAGACATATAAGAGAGAATATGCTTAACCTCATAACAACATTTGATAAAGAGAGTGTACAAATTTACTCGTATATACTTGAAAAACCAAAAGTTGATCCGACAAAAAGAGAAGAGATAGATAAATTTTATATTGATAATCTTACATTTGCTATTACACAACTCCTTAAACTTTTAGCAATAGATAAAAATTTTATCGTTATTACAGACAGGTTACCGCTTGAAAAAAATGAAAAGTTACAAGCAAAAGCACTCAAACAAGGTATAGCAAAATATATAGAAGAAAACAATTTAGAGCTTAGGTATGATATATTTCATCACTGTAGTGCTTCGAGTACTAACTTGCAAATAGTTGATTATATTAGTTGGGCTATTTTTAGAAAATATGAGCATAATGATGATAAAGCGTTCCAAAAAATTAAAAAGTACATTATAAAAATGGATGATATGACAAAACTGAGGGAAAAGCTTTACTATAAAAAATGACCCATCAACCTATCTTCAAATGAAGAAGTCGCCCTTGGCTACTTGTCAGTAGATGGGAACCTTTGAGGGAAGTATAACTTTTGTGCACTTAGAAAGATATAAAAGGAAAAAAGTATATGAGCAAACAAAGCGAAGCACTCTTAGAAGAAAACCTCATCAATCAACTTGTAGATTTGGGCTATGAAAAAGTTAGCATCAAAGATGATAAATGGCTTGAAGCGAACTTAAAAACACAACTCGAAAAACATAATGATTTTTCTATGAGTGAGAGTGAATTTAAACGAGTGCTTAACCACCTTAACAAAGGCTCAGTCTTTGAAAAAGCGATGATTCTTCGTGATAAGTTTGCCCTTCCTCTTGATGATGGAGAGACAAAATACATAGAGTTTTTAGACAGTGAACACTGGTGCCAAAACCTCTTTCAAGTGAGTAGCCAAATCACCGTTGATGGTGTGTATAAAAACCGTTATGATGTGACACTGCTTATAAACGGCTTGCCTCTGGTACAGATAGAACTCAAACGCAGAGGCTTGGAGATAAAAGAGGCTTTTAATCAGATAAACCGCTACCAAAGACACTCTTACGCTTCAAAC